>Ga0076022_141_pt1 | contig 5212 bp, 6 predicted proteins | sample RifGroB1_FD_68099 | JGI IMG/M metagenome (GOLD analysis project Ga0076022, IMG submission 68099) | Parcubacteria bacterium GW2011_GWB1_41_6 | reverse complement strand
AATATTGTTACCCGAATAAAATACTAGGCTAATAATGTTCCTGGGCTATCCGATAGCCTAGGTATATTGATTTTTTGATTTTGTTTTAGCGAAAAATATTTGTTATCATCAGCTTAATGGCAGAAATTATTCCGGCAATAAACGAAGAGGAATTTATAGAAGTTGAGAAAAAAATTCGTCTGCTGGAGCCATATTCAAAATGGGTTCATTTGGATGTGGCGGACGGCACTTTTACCAAAAACACTCTTTGGCACGAGCCGCGAGATTTAATCGGCTTGGAAACGCCGCTTTCGCTGGAGGTTCATTTGATGATTTTGGGACTTGAAGAAAGAATTAACGACTGGATTTTACCAAACATTAAAAGAATAATTTTTAATCTGGAAGCCAGCCAAGACCCGGATTTTGTGATTGAAAGAATAAAAGAAGCCAAAAAAGAAGTCGGCATCAGCATTGGCCCGGATATTTCCTGGACTCGCTTTGTTCCTTATTTTAACAAAGTTGATTTAATTCAGATTCTTTCGGTTTGGCCCGGGCTTCCGGGCCAGGAATTCCAAGAGGAAAACCTTGATAAAATAATCCACATCAAAAAAGAATGCCCGGAGTGTATAATAGAAGTTGACGGCGGAATGAATCCCGAAACCGCCAAAGAAGCCATCAAGGCCGGAGCGGACATTATAGTTTCCGCGTCGTATATTTGGAGGAGCGATAATATTGAGAAAGCAATAGAGAATCTAAAAGCGCAAAGCGTTATGCCCACTGCAGATCATTTATCGAGGTGAAACAAGATCACGGTGTAAAATTCAAAATTTTAATTATTATGCCAAATCAAGAACTTCTAAATTATATCAAACAAAGTCTTTCGCAGGGTTATTCTAAAGACCAGATAAAATCCGCTTTATTAAAGCAGGGCTGGAAAGAGGAAGAGATTGAAGAGGGGTTAGAATTAAATATGGAACCCAAACCTCAAAGTATGAATAAATCAGCAAAGATTTTAGTAATTCTGGGGACATTTATTTTAATTAGTCTTTATTTTCTAGAATTTACTCCGTTTGGATATAAATTATTAATAGGACTCCCATGGCAAATAAATTTCCTTCTTGTATTTTTACTAGGAGTTTTAGGGGTAGCTTTAATGACAGTAGGATTTGCGAGATTTAAGCGGGAGGGTGGTATAAGTGTTTTTTTAACGTGGATGGGGGCAGGGCTTTTATTTTTATCTTTTATTATAAAAAATCTAAAATCAGGAATACCAATAAAACTAGTAATATTAACAATTGGATTTCCTATTTCCTTGGCGGCGGTAATTTCTGTTTTTCGTGAAAAACAATACTTTAGAGCCACAATAGCTATTTTATTCTTCATAGGTTATATACTAATGTTTCTTCTTGTAAGAGGATTTTTCTTTAGTACTTAATTTATGAATAGATCAAAAAATTTTTATTTTTAGAGGTATAAAAACAATGATAAAAAATAAGAAAAAAGAAAATTTATGATTCATCTTCACGACGATAAAATTAAATTTCTTGAAGAAACCGCGAATCAGATTCGACAGGATGTGATTGAAATGCTGGTTGAAGCAAAATCCGGCCACTCGGCCGGGCCTTTGGGAATGGCCGATATTTTCACGGCCCTTTATTTCCATATTTTAAATCACGACCCCAAAAACCCGATGTGGGAAGAAAGAGACCGCTTAGTTCTTTCTAATGGCCATATCACGCCGGTTCGCTACGCGGCCATGGCCAGGGCCGGATATTTTCCAATAGAGGAATTGAAGACTCTAAGAAAATTCGGTACGCGGCTCCAGGGCCATCCGGAACGATTGCGATTGCCGGCGGTTGAGACGACCTCGGGTCCTTTGGGCTCGGGCTTGGGCCAGGCCAGCGGCATGGCTTTGGCCGCTAAAATGGACAACAAAAAATGGCGGACATATTGTTTGCTGTCCGACGGCGAGCATGATACCGGCAATCTTTGGGAATCGGTAATGTTTGCCGGGAAATATAAACTTAATAATTTAACCGCTATTATGGACAGAAACAACATTCAGATTGACGGTTTTACCGAAGACATTATGCCTTTAGAGCCGTTGCGCCAGAAATACGAATCCTTTAACTGGCATGTTTTGGAAATTGACGGCCATAATTTTGAAGAAATTGTCGGCGCTTGCGAGGAAGCCAAAGCGATTTTTGAAAAACCGACAATGATAATCGCTCACACCATTCCGGGCAAAGGCGTTGACTTTATGGAGCGGGATTTTAAATGGCACGGCATTCCGCCTAATAAAGAAGAAGCGAAAAAAGCTCTGCACCAGTTAAGGACATTGGACGGAAAAATTAAAAGCGAACATGAATAATATGATTCACCAAGACGCAAATTTAGTTAAAAATATTTTTGAAAAAGAGAAGTTGGAACAAACGCCAACCCGTAACGGCTATGGTTTGGGTATGGTGCGAGCCGGCAAGGAAAATCCCAACGTGGTTGTTCTTTGCGCCGACCTGACCGAGTCAACTCGCTCGGAATATTTCCAAAAAGAATTTCCCAAAAGATTTATTGAAATGGGCGTGGCCGAGCAGAACATGGCAGTCGTGGCTTCGGGTTTGGCCGCGGCCGGAAAAATTCCTTTTATTTCTTCTTACGCGGTTTTTAGCCCGGGCCGGAATTTTGAACAAATAAGGACAACCATCGCCTTGAATTATCAGCCGGTAAAAATCGGCGGGGCTCATGCCGGAATTTCAGTCGGGCCCGACGGCGCCACTCATCAAGCGCTTGAAGATATCGCTTTAATGAGGGTTCTGCCTAATATGACTGTTTTGGTTCCCGCAGATGCCATTGAAACCGAGAAAGCAACTTTTGAGGCGGCTAAAACCCAGGGACCGGTTTATATTCGTTTTGCCAGAGCCGCTACTCCGGTTTTTACCACCAAGGACACGGCTTTTGAAATCGGAAAATCTTATCCTGTTTTTGAACCGAAAGATAAAGACAAAGTTGACTGCGCTATTATTGCCTGCGGTCCGCTTGTTTATAACGCCATTTTGGCGGCTAAAGAATTGGAAGAAGAGGGTCTTTCTATTGCGGTGATAAACAATCATACGATTAAGCCGATGGACGAAGAACATGTTATCAAGGCGGCCAAAAAAGCCGGAGCAGTGGTGACGGTTGAAGAGCATCAGATAAATGGAGGAATGGGTTCGGCCGTGGCTGAAATTTTGGCCATAAATTTTCCGGTTCCAATGGAATTTATCGGAGTTCAAAACAGGTTTGGCGAATCCGGCGAGCCCGATGAATTGCTTGAAAAATTCGGAATGGGAGCAAGTTCAATTAAAGAAGCGGTTAAAAAAGTTATTAAAAGAAAATAATAATAAGATGAAGAACAAATATGATTTTATCGGCATCGGCGATATTGTGACAGACGCTTTCATCCAATTAAAAGAGGCGACGGTGGAGGACGGCCGGGAGACGAAAAGAATTTGTCTCCGTTTTGGAGATAAAATTCCCTATGAAGACGTCACGATTGTGCCGGCGGTGGGAAACAGCGCCAATGCCTCGGTCAGCGCCATCCGTTTGGGCTTAAAAAGCGCCTTATATACCAATTTGGGGAATGATTATTACGGTCAAGAATGTCTGGAACAATTAAAAAAAGAAGGAGTGGCAAGAAAATTTGTAAAAATTCATAAAGGCAAAACCACGAACTATCACTATGTTCTTTTGTTCAAAGGAGAAAGGACTATTTTAATAAAACACCACGAATATGATTATAGTTTGCCTGATTTAGGCCGGCCCGAGTGGATTTATCTTTCTTCTTTGGGCGAACATTCCTTGCCTTTGCATTCGGCTCTGGAAAAATATTTAGTCCTCCACTCTGAAATTAAGCTGGCTTTTCAGCCCGGAACTTATCAGATAAGATTTGGAAAAGAGGTTTTAGCCGGTATTTACAAAAGAGCCGATCTTTTTTTCTGCAACCGGGAAGAAGCGCGCAGGATTCTGGGAACTAGCGACGACAACATCAAAGAACTTATTAAAAATATAGCCGAACTCGGTCCTAAAATTGCCGTGATTACCGATGGAATAAAAGGGGCCTATGCCTATGACGGGAAAGATATGTGGTTTATGCCGATGTATCCCGACCCCAAGCCGCCTTTAGATAGAACGGGAGCGGGCGATGCTTTTTCTTCCGCTTTTACCGCGGCTTTGGCCTTGGGCATGGATATTCCTCAGGCCTTGAGTTGGGGGCCGATTAATTCTATGTCCGTTGTCCAGCAGATCGGGGCCCGAGCCGGACTGCTTACCAGAACCGAGATTGAAAAGTATTTAGCTCAAGCGCCGGCTGATTATAAACCGCAGTTATTGTATTAATTTTAAATTTGAAAATATGGATTTACTAAAAAAAATTACCACCAAGGGTAAGGCAATATATCTGGCTTATGACCACGGCCTGGAGCACGGAGCCGCGGATTTTGACGAGAAAAGCATTGACCCCAATTATATTTTAGACATTGCTAAAAAAGCCGGATTCAACGCCGTGGTTTTGCAGAAAGGTTTGGCTCTGGATTATTGGAAAGAAGAAAAAAGCCGGGTGCCTTTGATTTTAAAGCTTAACGGCAAGACCAATCTTTATAAAGGCGAGGCCTTGGCTTTGCAGGAATGTTCGGTTGAATTTGCCAAAGAAATCGGGGCGTCAGGGGTGGGCTACACGATTTATCTCGGTTCGCAGTTTGAAGCCGAGATGCTTAAAGAGTTCGGAAAAATCGTTGAAGAAGCCCATAAGAAAAAAATGCCGGCCATCGGCTGGATTTACCCAAGAGGAAAAGATATTTCCGACGACACCGCGCCGGAAATCGTGGCTTACGCGGCCCGGGCCGGCGCGGAATTGGGAGCCGATATGGTAAAAATAAAATACTGCGGTTCAAGAGAATGTTTTGAAAAAGCCGTTAAAGCGGCCGGAAAAACAAAAGTGGTTTTATCCGGCGGACCAAAAGTTTCGGACGAGGAATTTTTAGAGGCGGTGAAGAATGTAATTTCAGCCGGCGCGGTCGGAGTGGCGGTCGGCCGCAATGTCTGGCAAAATCCCGACCCGCTCGCCATTACCGAAAAAATCAAAAAAATTATTTTTGGATAATATGCCGAAAGTTTACATCACCAGAAAAATTTCCGAAGCCGGAATTAAAATCCTCAAAGACAAAAGTTATGAAGTTGAGGTTAATCCCAAAAATAAAGT
>Ga0076022_130_pt1 | contig 6286 bp, 4 predicted proteins | sample RifGroB1_FD_68099 | JGI IMG/M metagenome (GOLD analysis project Ga0076022, IMG submission 68099) | Parcubacteria bacterium GW2011_GWB1_41_6 | reverse complement strand
ATCTCTCTGGCCCAGCCCGGAAGAACCATCAACAAATTGGAGCCGGTTCTTAAAAACGGGAAAAAATCAATTGTCAAAGAATAATCTTCCTTAATCAAACGCTCAATCATTCCAAGAGCGTTTGGAAAAAAAGACCAGGACATGCGACCCAAGGCTTTAAAATGAGAAATCTGCGTTCTGGGCCGGCTGTTTTCCGGAAGAGAATGAAGAAAAAAAGCCAGGCGCGACAAACTGGGAAGAATATTTTTACCCTCGTCTTCCAGGTGATGTTTCACCAAAACGCCGTATTCTCCGGCCAAGCGGTGAAGAGCGATAATTTCCTCGTCCCCGACCGCTCGATTGTTAACAGCCCCCAAACTGAAAGAAATTCCAAAAGCTCCTTCTTTTACGGCGTTTTTGAACAAAAAATTAATTTTTTCAATTTCAACCGCTCCGGCTCTTAAAGTGCCGTGTCCGGCCAGCGAAGCAAAATTTACGCCGATTTTGCGATTTGACAATTCGGCTAAAAATTCTTTCATTGTTTGCCAATTTATGTTGATTTTTGAAATATCAATCCAGCGCTCGATGCCCTCAATATTTTCAAGCTTTACCAAAGGAGCCAAAGAGGAACCGCAATTTCCTCCTAAAATCGTGGTAATGCCCTGACTGATTAAACTCTCTTGGCCGGGCTCGGAAAAAAGCGTCCAGTGGGTGTCGGAATGATTGGTTAAATCAATAAAGCCCGGAACTACAAAACGGCCGGCGGCGTCTATAACCTTTTCCGCCTGGCTGTTTTTTAAATTTCCAATCGCCTTAATTTTATCTTTCCCAACGGCCACATCGGCGGTTATGGCCGCTTGTCCGCTTCCGTCAATTACTTTGCCGTTTTTAATTAAAATTGAGTATTTTGACATAAGTGTCTCGGCTATCCGATAGCCTAGTTGGCTATCGGATAGCCGACTCTATTTACTGATAATCGCTATTACCATTCCAATCACCGCAAAAACAACGCTTAAAACCCAGTAACGCATTGTCACTTTATAATGCGGCCAGCCTTTGGCTTCAAAATGATGATGCAAGGGCGCCACCAAAAAAACTTTTTTGTGAAAAACTTTTTTGGAAATAAACTGAATAATCACCGAAAGAGAAGTAACGACGAGCGGTAAAGCGATAACCGGCAAAACCAAAACCGTATCGGTCAGAAAAGCGATAACGGTCAAAGTGGTGGTTAAACCGAACATGCCGGTCTCGCCCATATAAAAGCGGGCTGGCGGAACATTAAACCACAGAAATGCCAAGATGGCTCCCGTGACAACTGCGGAAAAAGCCGCCAAGTCAATTTGATTTTGGAAAAAAGCAATGCCGCTGTAGGCGGCAAAAACCGTGGCCATGACTCCGCCCGAAAGCCCGTCTAAGCCGTCTATAACGCTTGAAGAAAAAGAGCCGAGCATCACTAAAACAAAAAAAGGAATAAAAAGCCACCACAAAAACAAATCGCCGAAAAAAGGAACAAAAATGGAATCCGTTTCCAGCTTAAAATAAAACCAGAGAGCTCCGGCCAGAGCGATGAGGGCGATTAAAATCAGCCTGCGGGAAAAACGGAGCCCGCCGGCAATATATTTTCCCTTGCCGTAAATCTGGACAAGGTCATCAGTCAAACCGACCAAAGAAGCGGCCACCAAAGTAAAAAGCGGAAGCCAAGTCTGATTGCGGCTTAAAAAATTCAATTTTTGAAAAAGAACCGAGGGATGGAGCCGAGCGATTAAATACATCAAAAAAATCCCCACCAGCGGAATCAGCCAAACTAAAATTCCTCCCATTCGGGGAACTTTCTTGGCGTCGTTTTTTTTCAAACTTTTGTAAACCTCCAGCTTCGTGCCGTCCGGCGCGTACTCTTTTTGCTCTTTGCGCCACATCTTTCGTTTGTATAAAAAATGGGTCAGAGCCGGTGTTATGGCCAGGCCGATAAAAAAAGCAAAAGCCGACAGCCCGAAAACTTTTAAAACATTTAATATCATAATGTTTGATAAAGTTTTTTAACATCTTCAAATCTTCCTTGTTCGGTTGAGCCCATTACCACAATAATAACATAATTTTCAAATCCTCTATCAACAACCATCGCCAGATTTCCTCCGGCCAAATCACTGAAGCCGGTTTTGCTAAAAATAACCCTGGGAATTTCGTTGGAAATTATATTGGTATTTTTAAATTCCCGCGAATCTATTTTTAAGGTTGAATAACGGGTAATCTCAAACAAAGACGCTTTTTCTTTAAGGATATAAAGAAACAAATCGGCCATATCTTTGGCCGAACCGTAAGCGCCTGATTGGCTTTCTGAAATATCAAGGCCGGTAGGATTAAAAAAATAAGTTTGAGTCAATCCCAGTTCCGCGGCTTTTTGGTTCATAAGAGAAACGAATCTGGACGTCAAATCAGGAGGTCGCACCTCCAAGCTTGGAGGTGCGACCTCCTTCTTCACAAACTCGGAGACGCGACCTCCTTCTTCGGCCAAAGCGTAAGCCGCGTCGTTGGAAGAAGAAATAAGCATGACATCAATTAAATCAAGAAGTGGCCATCTTTCATCAATCATCAAACCATTGTTTCCTTCCTGGGCAATTGCGTTTTTGGAAACGGAAATCAAGGCGTAGGACGGAATATCTTCTTCGGCTACAAGCGCGGTCATTATCTTGGTTAAACTGGCCAAAGGCAATTGAAGATTTTCATTTAAAGAAAAAATTGGTTTGTTCTCGCTAACGCCAAAAACATAAGCGGACTTGGCTTCTAATTTAACGTTGGGGACATCGGATATCTCCAGATTACTTGAAGAAACATTCGCCGGCTGGCCGCGTTTCGCGCCATTTAACGTCGGGAAATTAAGGAGCAAAACCGTCACTCCTATTCCCAAAGACAAAGCCAAAAAATTTCTTTTCATAAAAATAATTATTTTTTCTTTTTTATTTCCAACCCCAATTCTTTAAGTTGTTCTTGGCTGATTTCCGAAGGCGAATCCATCATTAAATCCCGGCCGTCCCCGGTTTTGGGAAAAGCAATAACTTCGCGAATATTGGGTTCGTTTTGTAAAATCATCATCAGCCGGTCAATCCCGGGAGCTATCCCGCCGTGAGGCGGAACTCCGTATTTAAACGCTTCCAGCATATGGCCGAATTTCTGCCAAATTTCTTCTTTCTTAAGCCCGACCAGCTCAAAAACTTTCTCCTGAATTTTTGGGTCGTGAATCCTAATTGAGCCGCCGCCGACTTCATAACCGTTTAAAACCACATCATGCTGCCAGGAACGAATCTTGGCCGGGTCTTTATCCAATAAAGGAATATCTTCATCTCGCGGCGCGGTAAAAGGATGATGATGAGGGTCCCATCTTTTTTCATTTTCTTTCCATCCAAAAAGCGGCCATTCCAAAATCCAGCAAAAAGCTAGTTCATTGGGATTATTTTTATCCTTTCTTAAATCCGGCTTGTCTGAATTATATTTTTTAATCACTTCTTGGTAGTTTAATCTCGGCCAAGGGATTTGAGTAATTTTTTTCTCCGGATATAAGTTTTTGACTAAAGAAATAAATAAATTTTCTGTTAAATTCAAAATATCTTCCTGCTCCACGAAACTCATTTCAATGTCAAGCTGAGTGAATTCCGGCTGGCGGTCGCCTCGGGTGTCTTCATCCCGAAAACAGCGGACAATCTGAAAATATCTTTCCAAACCCGAAACCATCAACAATTGCTTATATTGCTGGGGGCTTTGGGGTAAAGCGTAAAATTTTCCTTTTTGAAGTCGAGAGGGCACCACATAATCGCGCGCGCCCTCGGGAGTGGATTTGGTCAAAACCGGAGTTTCAACCTCAACAAAACCCTGTTTGGTCAAATGTTCCCTAATGAAATTTTCTACTTGGTGGCGCCTCCGAAGATTTTTTTGTAGTCGCGGTCTTCTTAAATCAAGATAGCGGAATTTTAGACGATTATCTTCGCCTATCTCATAGCCGTCGCCGGAAATGTCAAAAGGCGCGGTTTCGGCTTTACTTAAAATTTTAAGACTTTTGACTTCAAACTCAACCCGGCCGGTTTCTAGCTCAGAATTGAACATTTTTTCCGGCCTCGGCTTCATATCTCCTTCTATTTCAATCACATCGTTGGGTTTTAAAGAATCAGCCAGTTTAAAATTCAAGGAGGTCTGACCTTCTTTTTCGTTGAAAACAACTTGCAAAACGCCGGTTTTATCTTTTAAATCAATGAAAATAAGTTTGCCGTGGTCGCGCCGGGCATCAACCCAGCCCGCGAGTTTGAAATTCGTTTCTTTATTCGCCTCAAATTCAGCCAAGGCCTCTAAAATAAAAATCCGCTTCATATAAGATTATACTAACAAAAAGAAGATATTTATGGTAGGATTGAATTATGAATAAAGAAGTGGTGTTATCCGGAGTTAAACCAACGGGCAAGGTTCACATAGGCAATTATTTCGGCGCGATGAAACAATTTGTTGACCTTCAGAACCAATATCAATGTTTTATTTTTATAGCCGACTATCACGCCTTGACGACGGTTAAAAACGCCTCTCTGCTTAAGCAAAATATACTGGAAATCGCCATAGATTACTTGGCCATAGGATTAGACCCGATTAAATCAATAATCTTCAAACAATCCGATGTGCCGGAAGTTACGGAATTAACCTGGATATTTAATTGTCTTACGTCCATATCGTATCTTAAAAGAGCTCACGCTTTTAAGGACGCCGCGGCCAAGAAAAAAACAATCAATATGGGTTTATTTGATTATCCCGTATTAATGGCGGCCGATATCTTAATTTACGACGCGGATTTGGTCCCGGTTGGCCAAGACCAAAAACAGCACATAGAAATGGCGATAGAAACGGCCAATAAATTTAACCACACCTATGACAATTTATTTAAAATTCCCAAGCCGCTTATCTTGAAAAATAATATTGTCCCGGGCCTGGACGGAAGAAAAATGAGCAAAAGCTATCAAAATACGATTGAGCTTTTTGAGTCTGACCTTGATATAAAAAAGAAAATTATGTCCATAAAAACGGACTCCAAAGACATAAAAGCTCGGAAAGACCCGGAAAAATGCAATATCTTCGCCTTACATAAAATATTCAGCGAAAAGATAATAGAGGAGCTGAAAAAAAGGTACTTGAACGGTTCCATCGGCTACCAAGAATCCAAGGAAATCTTAATAAAAAATATTATAGACAAAATCGCCCCGCTTAGAGAAAAGAGAGAAGATATCAAAAAAGACAAAAATTATGTTCTGGGTATTTTGGAAGAGGGCGCGAAAAAAGCCCGCGAAAAAGCAAAAAGAAAAATAAATCTGGCCAAAGAACTGGTGGGAGTAATCCTCAAATAGGTTGTTTCGAAATTCTCACGATCGTGAAAATAACGAAACATCAATCCGCTGGTAATTCTACGAAAAAGGCGCTGCCCTTGCCTTCGCCCTCGGATTCGGCCCAGATTTTTCCTTTGTGGTCGTCAATGATTCGTTTGGCCACATAAAGCCCCAAGCCCATGCCTTGAGTATGTTTGCCATAAGGACTCTTGGTTTCAACCCGCGAATATTTTTTAAATAAAAGAGGAATTTTTTCCTTGGCTAGACCCGCTCCGGTATCTTTGATGGTCAGCCGAATTTTGCCGTTTATTTTTTCAAGTTTGGCGTCAATCTCCCCTTTTTCCGTGTATTTAACGGCGTTGTCAATTAAGTTTAAAACCACCTGGCGCATTTTTGATTCGTCAAATTTGATTTTAGGTAAACCAACCGGTTCCTGCCAATTTATTTTTAAGCCCTTGCGTTCAGCCACCGGTTTTAATTCCAAGATTACATCGCCAACCAGTTTTTCCAAGGGCAAAACCTGAAAATCATAATCCATTTTGCCCCGTTCAATCCGCGAGATATTCAAGAGGTCGTCAATCAGTTTAATCAGCCGTTCGTTGGAAGTGTAAACCTTGACCATGGCTTCTTTGGCCTTGTCGCCAAACGCTCCAAAAGCTCCTGTTTGTGGATGCACAGCTTCTGTGTCCCAGAAAGCTAAGATCTGCCTACGACCATTACGAAGATTTCGATTGTAAGCTCTTGGAGTAATAAGTCCTGCAAGGATTCTATGCCAATATTCCCACACGTTATCTATATCTGTTAATAGAGCCGGATCTCCACCGCCAATTGGACTATCAGGATCCATCCCTTCTGCTATAAAGAAGTCATTCCAGAAGTTCCTTTGTTTTTCATCTGTATCTAAATCTAGACCAAGGATAGGATCATCCTTGAATACTTTGTAAAGGTATATA
>Ga0076022_129_pt1 | contig 6333 bp, 3 predicted proteins | sample RifGroB1_FD_68099 | JGI IMG/M metagenome (GOLD analysis project Ga0076022, IMG submission 68099) | Parcubacteria bacterium GW2011_GWB1_41_6 | reverse complement strand
CAATTCTTTAGACATTTTTTCCTCTCCTTCCTATTGTCTGAATTGGTTTATCAGATTGTGAAGTTTTTCGGTTTCCCTTCGGGCGGCTTCCGCGAAGTCCGCGTCTTTTGAGGCGAAGATTATTCCGCGGGATGAATTTATTATCATCCCTTGTCCGTGGCTGTCCTTACCTGCGGAGACGGTCTTCTCTACATCGCCGCCTTGGGCGCCAATACCCGGAATGAGAATCGGCATATCGCCGACGAGTCCGCGGACTTCGCGGAGTTCATCGGGATAAGTTGCGCCGACTACAAGTGAGCAGTTGCCGTTCTTGTTCCACTCGCTTGCCACGCGACGCGCGACGAAGCGATAGAGCGGTTCGCCGTTCACGGATAAATCCTGAAATTCGCCCGCGCCCGGATTTGATGTGCGGCAGAGTACGATGACGCCCTTCTCCGCTCGCGCGAGGAACGGTTGAAGCGCTTCGGCTCCGAGATACGGATGCACCGTTATTGCGTCCGCACCGAGAAAGCCGAACGCCGCATCCACATAGCCCGCGTTGGTGTTGCCGATGTCCGCGCGCTTGGCGTCGAGAATCACCGGAACGTCCGGCGCGATGACGTGGATGTCCGCGATGGTTCCTTTGCAAGGCACCGATGCCCTCGCCGCCGTGCGCCTCGTAGAACGCGGCGTTCGGCTTGTAGGCGCATACGAGGTCTTTCGTCGCTTTCACGATTGCGCGGTTGAACGCGACGACGGTGTTGGCGACACTCACATCGCACTCGCTACCGCTTCTGCGCGCGGACTCGGGAATCTTGCCGAACTCGCTGTCGAGTCCCACACACACGAATTTCCTTTCATCCCACTTTGCTTTCAGCATTTCCATAAAATTTCTTGCCATAATCTTTACCTCCTTCTGAAATTAGGTTTTCGGTTGGTTTACATCTACTTGTCAAAAATTGCTGTCTAATGATTGATTAGCATACCGCCGGAAAAAAAGCAACAAATTGAAAAAAAGGAAATTTTTGGTTAAATTGGGAGAGTGGAGGAGAAAACAAAACAATTAAATAACATCAGAAATTTCGTTATCATCGCTCATATTGACCACGGTAAATCAACTTTGGCCGACCGGATGCTGGAGCTGACCGGCACCATTGAGAAAAGAAAAATGCGGGAGCAGGTTTTGGACCAGATGGAATTGGAAAGGGAAAGGGGAATCACTATTAAACTCCAACCTGTAAGGATGTCCCATATTCTAAATTCTAATTCCTATATTCTCAATTTAATAGACACGCCAGGACATATTGATTTTTCTTATGAGGTTTCTAGGAGTTTGCGGGCGGTGGAAGGAGCGGTTTTATTGGTGGATGCCACTCAAGGGGTGCAGGCCCAAACTTTTTCCAATCTGGAGATGGCAAAAGAGCTTGGCTTAAAAATTATTCCGGTTCTCAATAAAATTGACCTGCCCAACGCCCGCATTGAAGAAACGGAAAAAGAAATAATTCAGCTTGTGGGCTGTAAGCCCGATGAAATATTAAAAGTTTCGGCCAAAACCGGCCAAGGAGTTTCGGAACTTTTGGAGGCGATTGTTGAAAAAATTCCCCCGCCCTTAGAGGTTCAACCTCTGGTTAGTCGGGCTTTGATTTTTGATTTCAGCTATTCTGTTCATCAAGGCGTGATTGCTTATGTTAGAGTTTTTGAAGGCGAATTTAAAAAAGGAGAAGAATTGTTTTTAATAAACGCCGAGGAAAAATTCAAAATTCGGGAAGTCGGGTTCTTCAAGCCCGAGCTTAAAGAAACCGAAAAACTGGGGGCCGGGGAGATTGGTTATGTTGTTACCAACATCAAAAATCCGGGAGTGGTCAAAGTCGGCGACACCATAATAAATCTCAAATCTCAAATCCCGGCCTTGCCGGCAGGCAGGTCAAATCTCAAATCCTGGGCTTTGGAAGGATACCGGGAGCCCAAGCCGATGATTTGGGCAAATTTTTATCCGGAAAGCCAAAATAATTTTGACGATTTAAGATCCGCTTTGGAAAAGCTCCATCTTTCCGACAGCTCTTTCAGCTTCAAGGAGGAATCTTTCGGTCCGCCATCCGCCCCGCCTCGGCGGGGCGGATTGGGCCGGGGTTTTAAGCTGGGTTTTCTGGGGCTTTTGCATCTGGAAATTATTTCCGAGCGGTTAAAAAGAGAATTCGGCTTAAAAGTAATCGCGGCCAGCCCCACGGTTGCTTACCGGATTTTGTTAAAAGACGAGCTTGCGGAAGAAATAATTTATTCGGCCGCTTCTTTTCCCGAAGAACATAAAATCAGAGGGGTTTTTGAAACTTGGGTTAATACGGAAATTTTAACTTCCTCACAAAACCTCGGCTCAATCTTAAAATTGCTTCAGGATTACGAAGCCGAGGTGGGAGAAACCGTTGAATTCTCCGGCACCAGGCTTTTGCTTAAAGCCAAAATGCCTTTAAGAGAGCTGATGAGAAATTTTTTTGACGCCTTAAAAAATATCAGTTCCGGTTTCGCCTCTTTGAATTACGAAATAGTCGAGGAAAGGCCGGCTGATGTTTTAAAGCTGGAGATTTTAGTGGCGGAAAATCCGGTTTCGGCTTTTTCCCGGATTGTGCCCAGGTCAAGGTTAGAGACCGAAGCGGAAAAAATGGTTGAAAAACTCAAAGCCATTCTGCCAAGGGAATTATTCAGCGTGAAAATTCAAGCTAAAGCGACGGGAAGGATTTTGGCCTCCCGCACCCTCTCGGCTTTAAGAAAGCACGTAACCGGAAATCTTTACGGCGGAGACCGAACCCGCAAAATGAAGCTTTGGCAGAAACAAAAAAAAGGCAAAGAGCGCCTTAAGGCCCGGGGCTCGGTTGATATTCCTCAAGAAGTTTTTTTGAAAATGATTCGGGGTTAGAGGCCGGAAGTTAGAGGTTAGAAATTGGAGATTGAAGGCGGGATTAGAGAAGAGGGACAACGGAGAAAATAACCATTGATAAAACGGCGATAAGCGAAATTATTACCCAAATCAATTGCTTTTTTGTTTTTTGTTTTTTGCTTTTCATAGACTGCGGATTACGAATCATTACCAGTATATCAGTATTTAATAAATTCGTAAATTCGTATAAATTAGTAATTAGCAGCATGAAGAGATTCAAAAAGAGAAGTTATTTTAAGAAAGTAATTTTTTCCTGGCCGGCCGTTATTGGGTTTGGTGTTTTGGTCGGTTTTATGTCCGCGAGCGTTTTTAAGGTATATTTTAATGTCAGAAAAGTGGCTTTGAATCAGGCGGCGGTTAAAAAAGAAACGGAAAATTTAGGTTCAAAAAAAGGCGGGTTGGAATCGGTTTTGAAGCGTCTGGAAACGCCGGCTGGGATTGAAGAAGAGATACATAAAAAATTTCAGGTGAAAAAGCCGGGCGAAGAGGCCTTGATTATTGTTGAGAAGCCGGAGCCGGCCGGAGTTAATCAGACCAAAGGAGTGAAAGGATTTTTTAAATCCGCCGGCCGGCGGATCTGGGAGTTGATATTTAAATAATGGGCGGGATTACCCGTACACTAACTTTCGCATTATGTTTTATGTATATATAATGAAAAGTAAAAAAGATTCTGAGTTGTATATTGGTTCAACAAATGATTTAAAGAGAAGGGTTCAAGAACATAATACAGGTAAAGTGTTTTCAACAAAATCAAGAAGGCCATTTTGCCTTTTGTATTTTGAAGCGTATTTAGCAGAAGACGATGCAAGAAAAAGAGAAGCGAGTCTTAAATTAAGAGGGCAAGCGAGAAGTCATCTTTTAAAGAGAATGCAAAAAAGTCTTCTGCAATGCGAAAGTTAGTGTGCGGGATTAGTTTAGTGGCAAAACATCTGCTTCCCAAGCAGAAAATACGAGTTCGATTCCCGTATCCCGCAAAAATCTATTGTGGATATCGTGAGTTGTTTTTATCATTGCTAAATGATAGAAAGTAGGTATATAGGTATATGGGAAATAAAAACTTGCTATTTTATGGATTTTATTAAAAAACATTATCGTTTATTGGTTTTGGTGGTCATTTTGGCTCTTATTATTTCTTTTCAAAAAGTAAGTTTCAGCACCAGCTCCAAAAACTATAAAGATAGTTCTGAATTGTTAAATACCCCCCATGCCCAGGGAGAGATTATTGTAAAATTTTCCAAAGGCAAAGCTCCGGATACCGCTTTTTTACAAGGGAATAATTTAAAATCCGCGGATAAAATTCTAAAAAATCATAAACTAAAAGATAAGGCAAAAGACAAAGCCGAGGCAGTCGGAATTAATAGGCTCTATCTTGTTAGATTAAATACTAACGACGATTTAGAAAAAATTTTAAATGCCCTGAATAATAATCCCAGCATTGAGTATGCCGAACCCAATTATATAGTAGAGACCGCTTTAACTCCCAATGATCCGCAATTTTCAGAACTCTGGAGTTTGCATAATACGGGTCAAGCCAACGGTACTCCCGATGCCGATATTGACGCTCCTGAAGCCTGGAATTTTGTCACCGCCTCAAATTTAAAAGTCGGCATTATAGATACCGGTATTGATTATTCTCACGGAGATTTAATAAGTAATATTTGGGTCAATCCCGGCGAAATTGCCGGAAACGGCATTGACGACGACAATAACGGCTTTATTGATGATATTTACGGCTGGGATTTTATTAATGAAGACAACGACCCTTTTGACGACCATGGGCACGGCACGCATGTGGCCGGCATTGTTGGCGCTAAAGGCGATAACGGGATGGGAATTACCGGAGTTAATTGGACAATTAAGATGGCGGGTTTGAAATTTTTAGGCTCTGACGGCGCCGGCTATACATCTGACGCGGTGCAGGCGATTGAATACGCCAATATGATGGGCTTTTCCATTACCAATAATAGCTGGGGCGGAGGAAGATATTCTCAAGTTCTTTACGATGTTATTTCAGTCGCTAATGCTTCCGGCTATCTTTTTGTGGCGGCGGCCGGAAATTACGGCATAAACACCGATGAAAGCGCTTTTTATCCTGCCGGATACGACTTGTCTAATGTTATTTCTGTGGCGGCCACTGACCGCAATGACCAATTGGCATACTTTTCCGATTATGGCGCCAATTCTGTTGATTTAGGCGCTCCCGGAGTAGATATCTTTTCCACCGCGGCCTCCGGCACTTGCCGACTTTGTGACCCAACTGGCTACAAAATACTAAGCGGCACTTCTATGGCCTCGCCCCATACAGCTGGCGCTGCGGCTTTGGTGTGGTCAGCCAATCCCACTTTGTCTTATCTGGAAGTGAAAAATAAACTTTTGAATTTTTCGGATTTCCTGCAGGAATTGGAAAATAAAACATTAAGCAAAGGAAGGTTAAACATTTATAATATTTTTGACAACGATTCAACCGCTCCGAAGGCTATTGTTGATTTGGCAGTTAGCGCCAGAACCCATAATTCCATAGCGTTTCAATGGACAGCGGTGGGGGATGATGGTTTGGAGGGCATGGCCTCTTATTATGACCTTCGCTATTCTCTTTCTCCGATTGACGAATCTAATTTTAATTCGGCTTTACAAGTTAGAGGAGAACCAAAGCCAGCTTTGGCAGGCGCACTTGAAAGTTTTGAAGTTAAAAATCTAGAGCAGGAGATGATTTATTATTTTGCCTTAAAAACAGTTGATAATGTAAAAAATGCTTCGTCAATTTCTAATATTGTTTCTAAAACCACTTTGCCGGCTCAAACCGTGTTTTTTGATGATATGGAATCAGACATTAACGGCTGGCTCACAGAAGGGGATGACGGAACAGGCGGTCCGGCTTTTTGGCACCAAAGTCAAAGGAGAAACGCGAGCCCAAATAATTCCTGGTATTCCTGCCGGGAAGATACCGGTTCCTGCGACAACGGCCTTGTCAGACATTGGGGCGCTTTAATCTCGCCGGACATTGTTTTAACGCAAAGCCGAAACTCAGAGATTTTGTTTTCCCATTATCTTGACCCTGTTAAATACGGCGCCGGCGGGATACTGCATCCGGCTCCGGTTAAAATTCAGGTTTCGGCTGATGGCGGCGCAACTTGGAGCACTGTCCTGGAAAGAACTCTAACTGATTATTTATGGGTTGACGAAGCGGTTGATATCTCCCAATACGACGGCTCTTCCATAAAAATCAAATTCTTATTTGACACCGTAGACAACATTATGAATAACAGTGAGGGCTGGTATGTAGATGATGTTATTGTTCGGGCTACTCTTTATGATGCAGTCACCGTCACCAAAGCCGAATATAACTCCTTAAAACGGGCATTAAATGTGGAAGCCGTCAGCACTCAAGGAGGAAAAGCGGTTTTGACTGTTGAGGGCTATGG
>Ga0076022_127_pt1 | contig 7143 bp, 6 predicted proteins | sample RifGroB1_FD_68099 | JGI IMG/M metagenome (GOLD analysis project Ga0076022, IMG submission 68099) | Parcubacteria bacterium GW2011_GWB1_41_6 | reverse complement strand
CAAAAATTTAGGTCCTTGAATCGCAAGACTTCTTTATCTTCTAAATATTTTTACTCAAATAGACCGTAAATTCTTGCATTTTGTAATTCAAAAAATTTACTTAAAATCACTTTCTTATTTATAAATATCACGCGTACTAATATCTAAAAATAAAATTTCCTTATAAATTCTAAATTATTTTTGATTTTTGATTGTCTTAACACATACTTCTATGAAAGCCGTGAAAAGCGGGTGCGGACGAAGTGGCCGCGCCTGAAATTCCGGATGAAACTGGACAGATAAAAAAAATGGATGTTTATCAAGAGAAAGTTCAACTATTTCCATAAGCTTTCCGTCTAAAGATACTCCGGAAAACACCATACCACCCGATGATAATTTTTCAATATATTCAGGATTTACTTCATAACGATGTCTGTGTCTTTCTTCAATTATATTTTTGCCGTATGCTCTTCGGGCAATAGTTCCTTTTTTCAGCCGCGCTTCGTATGAACCAAGACGCATTGTGCCTCCGTAATTATTTTCCATTAATTTCTTTTTTTGGTCCGGCATTATGTTTATCACCGCAATTTTTGTTTTTGGCTCAATTTCAACAGTATTAGCGTCTTTCATTCCTAAGACATTTCTTGAATATTCAATTATCGCCAATTGCATTCCGTAACAAATTCCAAAATATGGTTTTTTATTCTCGCGCGCCCATTGAATTACTTTGAGTTTGCCTTTTGCTCCCGTCTCACCAAAACCACCAGGTATTAAAATGCCATCGTATTTTGACAGAGATTTTAATTTGTTTTTATTGATTTCAAATTCTTTTGAATCAAGCCAATGAAGTATCGGTTTTACTTCAAACTCGTAAGAAGAAAATTTTAAAGCTTCTATTATGGAAATATAAGCGTCGGACAATAAAAAATCTCCCGTATTAAAATATTTTCCGACTATCGCGATATTTATTTTCTTTTTACTTGTCGAGGTTTTTTTACTTTTTTTAATAAAATTTTTCCATTTTTTAAAATCTGTATTTTTATCAACTTTGTCAAAGTTAAGAAGTTTAAGCGTTATATCTCCAAGATTATCTTTTTCAAAATTAACGGGAACATCGTAAATACTTTCAATATCAGGCGCTGATATTACATACTTTTCTTGTACGCTGCATGATGCCGCTATTTTTTCTTTTCGTTTTTTATCAAGCGGTCTTTCGCTTCTTGCTATTATAATATCCGGCTGAACACCGTATGAGTTCAAAAGCCGCGCGGCATTTTGCGTTGGTTTTGATTTCATTTCACCGAGTTTTTTTGGTATAGGCAAATAACTCATCATTATAAAAAGAACATCACCTTGCTTTTTAACATTAAGAACACGCGCCGCCTCTATAAACATTATATTCTGATAATCACCTATCGTGCCTCCTATTTCTATAATGGAAATATCGGAACCATTTCTTTTCGCCGCTTTGTTTATTCTGTTAATTATTTCGTCGCGAATATGCGGTATGGCTTCAACGCATTTTCCTTTATAACCGAGGTTTCTTTCTTTCTCAATAACACTCTTATATACCATACCGCTTGTAATATAATCGTCTTTTGTCAAATCTGCGTTCAGAAATCGTTCATAATTACCCATATCCTGGTCGCACTCTAAACCATCTTTAAGAACAAAGACCTCTCCGTGTTCAACTGGATTCATAGTTCCCGCGTCAACATTTAAATACGGGTCTATTTTAATAAGATTTACACCGAAACCTTTTGCCTGCAGTATATTGCCTAATGAAGATGCCGCTATTCCTTTGCCGACACCAGACATAACTCCACCTATAATAAATATGTATTTATGATTGTGTTTTTTTCTACTCATTCTCTGTTTTTGAGATACTTTCTAACGGCTAAATAACTTGATATTGCTCCAAGCAGTATTCCGGCACTAAAAATAATAAGAAATATTTTAGAAAATGTGTTTATATAATAATCAAATAAATTCATACCGCCAAAAAAATCTTTCGTAATCGGTCCGAGCCAAATTGTAAGTGGATAAAAAAGAATTAGCGTTATTATGGCGGATACTATACCATACATTATTCCTTCAAAAACAAACGGACCTCGGATATACGAATTACTGGCGCCAACAAGTTTCATTACGGAGATTTCATCACGAGCGGTATAAATAGCAAGCTTAATAGTGCTAAAAGTAATTATAATAGAAGAAATTACAAAAATTGCTATAATAATAAATCCAAGTATCTCCGATGAATCAATAATCTTTGTAAGCTTATCAATGGCGTTTTTATTTTTAAAAGGATTTACATCGTCTATAATAGGTATCCCGTCTGTCGCGGATAATGCGCTTTTGTTTTTAAGAAATTCCACAATACCTTCATATTGTGATATTTCTTTTGCTTTTATGTTTAAATTCGCGCCGAGAGGATTTTCGCCAAGTTCCTCAAGGGCTTGCAGTGTAAGCTGGTCGTCTTTATGCCGCGTCTTAAATTGCTCAAGTGCTTTTTCTTTAGACATATATTCAACAAAAGCGACTTCCGGAAGTGTTTCTAAAGATTTTTTAAACTCAAGTATATCTTCTTCTTGAGCATTTGTTACAAAATATACTTTTACATCAACTTTATCTTTTATCTGATTAAGCGACGCTTCAAGTGTTGCTCCGACAAATATAAGCAAACCGATAACAAAGAGTGTCATTGTCATCACTAAAATTGAAGCAAATGAAACAAATCCATTTCTCCAAAAATTCACAAAGCCCGATTTTATTATTCTTTTTGTGTTAGTCCATAACATATATTGATTTTAATTTTATATTTTTATACTATGTTTTTTATTTTTCATTTTATGTTTATTACAGCGCATACTTTCCTTTTTTATCATCTCTTATAATCCTGCCTCCATCCATTGTAATAACTCTGCCTCCGACAGAATCCACAACGCCTTTATTATGAGTAGTCAAAAGAACAACAGTGCCGAGGTCGTTTATTTTTTTAAGTATCTGAACAACATCGTATGTATTTATCGGGTCTAAATTTCCGGTCGGCTCATCCGCGATTACAATATCAGGCTGATTTACAATAGCGCGGGCTATCGCAACCCGTTGTTTTTCTCCTCCGGAGAGTTCGCGTGGGAAATTCCATACTTTATCTCCAAGGTCAACGAGCTCAAGGACATGCGGCACATCAGACGCTATTTCATCATCCGTCCTTCCTGCCGCTTCCATGGCAAATGCGATATTTTCATACGCTGTCTTATTTGGTAAAAGTCTAAAATCTTGAAACACAGCGCCTATTCTTCTTCTAAAATTATTTAGTTCCGATTTTGAAAGGTTATTTATGTCTGATGATTCAAAAAACACGCTTCCACCAGACGGTCTTTCTTCCGCAAGAAGCATTTTAATAAGTGTTGTTTTACCGGCACCTGAATGTCCCACGATTGATATAAATTCTTTTGGAGCGATAGAGAGCGTTACATTATCAAGAGCAGTGGAATCTCCGTTATAAATTTTTGAAACTTGGTCAAAATAAATCATAAAAATACCAAAAAATACAAAATAAAAATTAAGAGCAGAATCAAAAATTCAAAATAATCTTAATTATCTTCCTATATTGCTTTGCATTTATTGCGGTTTTTCGCGTTTTTTGTTTTTAATCTTTCGTCTCTCTTATTTTACTCTAAATTTTTTTCCGCGTCCAGAAATTCTTGAATATCTCCATTCAAGACCTTGTCGGTATCGTGAATTTCCACATTTGTTCTGTGGTCTTTTACCATTTTGTATGGATGAAGTACATAAGAACGAATTTGATTTCCCCATTCTATACTGATTGTTTTGCTGATAGAAAGTCCTTTTTTCTCCTTTTTTCTGTCTTCTTCTCTCTTTCTAAAAAGTTTGCCTTTTAACAACTCCAACGCTTTCTCTCTGTTTTGCGCCTGCGAGCGTTCTGATTCAATATGCGCGGATAAACCTGTTTCTTTATGAACTATTCGCACCGCCGTTTCGCGTTTATTCACATTTTGTCCGCCTGGACCGCTTGAACGCGCGAACTGTATTTCAATATCATTATCTGAAATTTCAAAATCGGCAAATTTCTGAAGTTTTGGCGCGACTTCAACCATTGAAAAAGAAGTGTGCCGAAGTTTTTTCGCGCTGAAAGGCGATATGCGAACAAGACGATGAACACCGGATTCATTTTTTAAAATCCCGTAAGAATTTTTTCCTTGCGCTTCAAATATAATATTTCTGTATCCACCATGGTCATTTTCATTTTTATGCAATATATACATTTGCCACCCTTTCTTTTCTATAAATTTCTCGTACATAGAAAAAAGTATCGCTGAAAAATCCTCAGCGTCATCGCCTCCGGCGCCTGAAAAAATAGTAATAATGGCGTTTGAACTATCGTATTTGCCGACTTCTTGTTCATCCGCGCGCAATTTATTCAACTCTTTAATTGCCGCCGTCGCTTTTTCTTTATTATTCCAAAAATCAATGGCTGACATCCGTTCTTCAAGCTCTTTAATTTTTTGTTTTATATCTTTTTCCATGGAGCCGACCCGGGGAATCGAACCCCGAACCTACGATTTACGATACCGTTGCTCTACCAATTGAGCTAGGTCGGCTTTTTATAAATCTCAACTTTTCCGAAATGTCTTTCCTGTCTGGAGTATCTATTAAACGTGACTATAACTCATTTTAGCAAAAATTTAAAGGAAACACGAAACGAAAATGCGGACTCGGTTTTGCGAAAGCGTTTTTTGGGGAAGTAGTTTTCGCAAAACCTCGGCTGATTCTTTTTAAAATTCTTTAGATATCTGTTCTGTTTCTGCCCGCAGGAGGGTTTGGGGAGGAATGCGGGCATCAAAAAATACAGGTATAAAAATTGTCTCGGACATTTCTGTTTTCTGTGGTTTGTCCAAGACTAAAGGGGTGTCATCCTCGGCATCCGCCTCGGACATTTCCGCTAGGGCTTACTCGCGCATAGATGTCTAGGAGCCCTGCTATTCCTCGCAATAGCGCCCTTGCGAGGGCGTTGCTCGGGCAGGACGCAGGTTGGGGGGAGGAAGGAATCCTCCCCCCAGCTTCGCTGATCCGTACCCCAAAAAGTGGACACGGAATACGGTTTTCTTTTGTTAAAATTAGTAATTAATAATTAACAAAAGAACATGAGAACAATATTTTCAAGCGAGGAAATCGCGGAGTTAAGGAATAATCCGTGTGTTTTTAGCTGTACGAGTAATTCAATCAATTACACCTACGAATTTAAGAAAAGAGCGCTGGAGCTACATCAAGCAGGAGTAACCGCAAGAGAAATCTGGAAGCGTTCGGGATTTGATACAAGTAAGTGGAAAAAGCAATACTTCAAAGGCACACTCTATGATTGGAAAAAGATAGTAAACAAAAATGGTATTGAGGGTCTTCTAAGGCCTGGAGGAATACAATACGATCGAGGCCCGAATAAAACAGATAAAGATAAATTGAAACGTTTGGAATTTCAGGTTAAATACCTGAAAGCTGAAAACGATTTTTTAGCCAAACTCCAGGCCAAAAGAGCGGAGTAAAACTTAGGCCATGTGCTAAATACGCGCTCATCAGAGCGTTAGGAGTCGATGCGAGTATTCTTTGTGAGTTGGCAGATGTATCTAAAAGCGGTTACTACAAATGGCTTCAGGCCGCGGATTTACCAAACAAGGACTACTCCGATTACAGAAAGATCAAGGAAGTATTTGACAAAGGTAAGGGTAAATATGGTTGGAGAAGCATCAAAATGCGACTTCCTGAGATGAATCATAAGAAAATACAACGGATTATGAAGAAGTATGATCTAGTTACTAAAGTGAGAAGAAGGAATCCGTACAAAGCGATTATGAAAAAGAGGCTGGAGCACAGGACATTTCCAAACAAGCTCCAAAGGGCATTTGATCAAATCGTACCTCGCAGTGTATTCTGTACCGATATTACCTATCTGCCATTTAATAAAATGTATGCCTACCTTTCTGTGATTAAAGATATTGCAACCGGTGAGGTGGTGGCATGGAATATGTCATCCGGACTTGAAATAACGCTGGTAACGGAAACAATCAAACAAATGGAATCATGCGAAAATGCGTTGATTCATTCCGATCAAGGCTTTCACTACACCAGTCCGTTATTCATCGAGATTGTACAAGGACTCGGGATGATTCAATCAATGTCTAGTAAAGGAAATTGCATAGACAATGCTCCGATTGAATCTTTTTTTGGTCATATGAAAGATGAATTGGATTACAAATCGTGCGTCTCGATAGAAGAGTTGCGTTTGGAAATTGCGCGATATATGGCATACTATAACTACGAAAGAAAACAGTGGACTAAGAACAAGATGTCTCCTGTTGAGCGTAGAAATTATCTTTTGGCTCAACAAAAAGAGGGGGCAGGTCGTCGGTTCTAAAAGTGTCCACTAAATGGGGTACACTTCACAGAAAGGAAAAGTCAAAGAGTTTTGGTTCGCCTCGCTTCGCTCGGCGATGATTTTGTATTCAATTTTGGGGGCAAAAACGAATTGGCGATTTCGCAAAATATGGTTCGAGCCGATGTTTTTCAGAAATGTTGTCATTGCAGTCGGATTGGAGGAGGAAAGCAGATTAGCGGCTTGATTTAAGGATTTTACGAACTCACGAGCCGGTTCGAGCCAAGACAACCCTTTTGTCTCAAAGTCAGTGATTTTTTCAGATAACAAAACTTTTTGAGACAACAAACTCTGTTTTTTGGCGGCGTATTCCTCTGTGGATAAAGCGTCGGCTAAATAGACATCGAGGAGTTTTGCTAACTTTGTTTCTACGCTCGCTAACTGTTCTTTCAAAACGCCAACTTCGGCTTGTGCGCTTTCTTGTGCTTTATCCTGTTCTGTATCTAACGCCGCCAAAACTTTCTCGGTGTCTTGGCTCGACAAAGAAACTTTTTGAAGATAAGAAGTGATTTGCTCGGTTAATGCTTCCTCGCGAAGATAATGCTTTTCTTGGCAAGGCCCTTTCTTGCGAGTACATCGGTAGTAGTGATGACCTTTCTGTTTTTCGGCGGTAATCGAGCAACCGCACGAAGCGCATTTCATTAAGCCAAGAAAAGCAAAATCATTTTTTCTCACATGGTGGAATTTTCCGCGCTTCGCCATCACTTCTT
>Ga0076022_138_pt1 | contig 8335 bp, 8 predicted proteins | sample RifGroB1_FD_68099 | JGI IMG/M metagenome (GOLD analysis project Ga0076022, IMG submission 68099) | Parcubacteria bacterium GW2011_GWB1_41_6 | reverse complement strand
TTGTTGTCTCAAAATAAAGACGGGAAAATTTTGGATGTTTTAATTGAAACAGACAGTATGCAAAAGGCAGTAATAATGTCATTCAATGACGCTAAAAGCGGCCTCGCCCGTAGGCCTACGCCCGAGGGGGATTTAATTCTGCTTTCCCCAGCCGCGGCCAGCTTCAATCTTTTTACCGACGAATTCGCTCGCGGCCGGGTTTTCAAACAAGCTTTTTTGAACTTAAAAGTCAAAGCACTCAAATAAAACATATATTTGTCGGAGGTCGGAGCTCCGACACTTCCGACAAAGAAAAAATTCCTTATTATAATTTATTCACAGGTTGATTTGACAAGGTTTAAATTTCTTTCTAATCTAATAATGGATAGACACATCGTTTTAAAAACTCTTTAAGGAGGAAATATGGCATCAAAAAACAAGTTTGTTACCACTCTTTTTGTTCCTCCAAACAGCGCCTCCGGGTTTAAAAACCGATAACGGCGCTATTCTTTCGATCTTTCGATTTTTTAAAAAAAGTCCTCTTTCGATTTTTTAAAAAAAGTCCGGGATAACTCGGACTGCGCAAAAAGCGCAAAACTTTGCCGGAAGGCAAAAGGGGTTCTCTTACAGAGAACCCCTTTTCAAAACCGTAGAAACAAGATTAGTTATTAAAAAAAGATTTAAAGCAATTTATGATATAATCAAGGAATGAAAAAGAAGAGCCGGTATGACAAAGTTTTTTTAGGGATTGTAATCGCGCTTTTGCTTTTTGGGGTTCTGGCTTTTTCTTCGGCTTCTTTGGGGTTGGCTATGAGAAAGGGCCTTGATTTTTACGGTTTAATTTTGAAGCAGTTTTTTTTGGGGATGGGACTTGGCATTTTTGCTCTAGTCGTTGCCTCAAAAATTGATTACCATTTTTGGCGAAAAATTTCTCTTTTTATTTTTGGCCTGGGAGTTTTTTTGACTCTTTTGGTGTTTGTGCCCGGGCTCGGCTTCGGGCACGGCGGAGCGGTCAGATGGCTAGACTTGAGAGTAATTACCTTTCAACCGTCGGAATTTTTAAAATTCGGCTTTATTTTGTATCTGGCTTCCTGGATGGCTTCGCGCAAAAAAGAAATCAGCTCGCTTAAATTCGGTTTTTTGCCTTTTTTGATTATGGTCGGGCTGGTCAGTTTTCTTTTGATAAAACAGCCCGACATCGGCACTTTGGGAGTAATCAGTTTGAGCGCGGCTTTTTTGTTTTTTGTGGGAGGCGGCCGGTTTTTGCAGATTGGCGTTTTTTTGCTGGCCATTCTCGGATTATTAGTTGTTTTGATTTTTTTACAGCCGCATTTATTGCCGAGAATCCAGGTTTTTTTAAATTCAAACATTGATCCTCAAGGCATTGGCTATCAGCTTCGCCAATCTCTTATTGCTTTGGGCTCGGGTGGGATTTTCGGCCGGGGATTTGGAATGAGCGTGCAGAAATTCAGCTATCTGCCCGAACCGATGGGCGACTCAATCTTTGCCGTTATCGGCGAAGAATTCGGTTTTTTGGGAACGGTTTTCGTGGTTATAATTTTTTTGTTTTTTCTTTTAAAAGGATTGGCAATCGCGAAAAACGCGCCGGATTTTTTCGGTAGACTTTTGGGGTCCGGGCTTGTTATACTGATAGTGGTTCAGTCTTTCGTAAACATCGCCGCCCTGGTCGGATTGATTCCTTTAACCGGCCTTCCTTTGCTTTTTATTTCCCAGGGCGGGACGGCTCTGGTTATGACTCTGGCTGAAGTCGGCATTTTATTAAATATCTCGAAAAAATCATGAGAATAATTCTTACGGGCGGGGGAACGGGCGGGCATTTTTATCCGATTATTGCCGTGGCCGAAGCCTTAAAAGACGCTGCTTCCGAAAAAAAATTTGTTGAGCTTGATTTAGTTTTTATGTCCGACTCCGCCTACAATGAAAAACTTTTGAAGCAAGAAGGCATAAGATTTGAAAAAATTTTAAGCGGCAAGATGCGCCGGTACTTCTCTTTTTATAATATCATTGATGTTTTTAAAATCGCCGTTGGCGCAATTCAAGCTCTTTTCCGTGTTTATAAAGAGTTTCCGGACGTGATTTTCGGCAAAGGCGGCTATGCCAGCTTCCCGTCTCTTTTAGCCGCCAGAATTTTAAGAATCCCGGTTTTAATCCATGAATCGGACGCCAGGCCGGGCCAAGTCAACAAATGGGCGGGAAAATTCGCCAAAAAAGTGGCCATTTCTTTTCCGGAAGCCGCCGAGTATTTTTCCAAAGACAAAACGGCTTTGACCGGCGTTCCGATAAGAAGCTCGATTTTAGGCAAGGTGCCGGAAGAAGGACGGGAGATTTTTCAACTTGAGCCGGCCCTGCCGGTAATTCTTGTTTTAGGCGGCTCCCAAGGCGCCAAGGCCATAAACGAAACAATGCTCTCCGCGGCAAAAGATTTGCTCGGTTTTTGCCAGGTTATCCATCAGTCTGGCCGAAATAATTTTAAAGATGTTTCTGCTCGATTGTCGGTGGTTTTGGAAGATGCCGAGTTTAAATCCCGTTATCATCTGGTTGATTTTTTAAACTCCGCCCAATTAAGAGCCGCTTCCAGCGCGGCCGATTTAGTTGTGTCGCGGGCCGGAGCCGGAGCGATTTTTGAAATTGCCGCTTGGGGCCGGCCGAGCATTCTCATTCCTTTGGAAAATTCCGCCCAGGGCCATCAGCAAAAAAACGCTTTAAGCTACGCCGGCCGGGGAGCGGCCGAAATTATTGAAGAGCCGAATTTAACGCCCCACATTATGGTTTTCGAGATTAAAAGATTGCTGGCCAATCCCCAAGAGCTGGAAAAAATGAAAACCTCGGCCGAAAATTTCGCCCGGCCCCAGGCGGCCAGAAAAATCGCCGAAGAAATAATCAATCTCGGATTGCATCATGATTTTCAAAAAACCAATTAGGACCAGATTCGCTCCTTCGCCCACCGGCCCCTTGCATATCGGCGGGGTGAGAACGGCTCTTTTTAATTTTCTTTTCGCCAAAAAACACAAAGGGAAATTTATTTTAAGAATTGAAGACACCGACGTGGAAAGGTCGGACGCCCTTTTTGAAAACGATATCACCGAAGGATTAAAATGGCTCGGACTTGTTTGGGACGAAGGTCCTTATCGCCAATCCGAACAAGCCAAGGTCCATCGCGATTATCTGGAAACGCTCTTTAAGAAAAAAATGGCCTTTTGGTGCCCTCATAGCCGCAAAGAGCTGACTAAGGAAAGAGACGAGCAGATACGGGAGAAAAAAGCGGCCGCTCATTTTTGTTCTTTTAGAGAAAATTCCGACCTTGGCCAAGTGCCGAAAAAAGGAGAGAATCCGCCCCGCCAGCTGGCGGGCGGCGGAGAGGGCGTGATTAGATTTAAAAACGATTGGCAAGGCAAAGAAATAAAATTTCAAGATTTAATCAGGGGAGAGGTGCGTTTTAAAGGAGACATTCTGGGAGATTTTTCTTTAGCCAAAAATTTAGACGCTCCTCTTTATAATTTTGCCGTTGTGGTTGACGACGCTCTTATGAAAATTTCTCACGTCATAAGAGGGGAAGACCATATTTCAAATACTCCCAAGCAGATTTTAATTCAGGAAGCGCTGGGCATTAAAATGCCGATTTACGCCCATTTGCCGCTGATTTTGGGCAAAGATCGCTCAAAACTTTCCAAACGAAACGCCGTTGTTTCCGTCAACGCCTATCGCCGGCAGGGATATCTGCCGGAAGCCATTTTGAATTTTTTAGCTCTTTTGGGCTGGCGTCCTAAAGAAGATGAAAAAGAAATTTTGAACTTTAATCAATTAGTCAAAGAATTCAGTCTGGAGAACGTGCAGAAAGGAGGAGCGGTTTTTGATATGGATAAACTCAACTGGTTTAATCAGCATTACCTAAAAGAGATTCCCTTGGCCGAACTTGAATATCGTCTTTTGGAATATATTCCCGAATCCTGGCAAAAAGAAGCGAAAAACGCTCCGGCTTATTGGAAAAAAATTATTGAATTGGAGCGGCCGCGTTTGGTGAAATTGTCCGACATTAAAGAAAACGCGGAATATTTTTTTGAAAAACCCCATTATTCTAAAGAGCTTTTGTTGTGGAAAGACCAGAAAAAATTCAGCGAAGTTAAAGAACATCTCCAGTATTTAAAGATTTATTTTGAAGATATTGGCCAATCCGATTTTAATAAAGAGAAGCTTAAAGAATATGTTATGCCTTACGCCGAAAAATACGGCAAGGGGAATGTTCTCTGGCCTTTTAGGGCGGCTTTAACCGGCCGGCGTTTTTCGCCCGACCCTTTTGAGGTGGCCGAAGTTTTAGGAAAAGAAAAAACCGCCGAGCGCCTTGATTGGGCTCTGGAATTGATTAAAAACAGCTAAAGCTAAAAGCTAAAATGTCAGATGTTAAAATTCCAATAATAAAAATTTTGCTCGCTATTTTGGTTTTGGCTTTTTTTACGCCTGTTTTGGCCTCGCCTCTGGATGATTTAAAATCCCAAATCAGCGAGCGCAATAAGCAAATAGAGGAATTGGAAAAAGAAATTGAGCAGTACCGCAATTTAATAGACGAAAAATCAAAAGAAGCGGAAAGTTTAAATACTCAAATTTCCCGACTGGAAGCAACGATAAAAAAAATAAGCGCCGACATCGCTTTAACCGAGAAGAAAATTGAAGTGGCCGGCCTTAATATCCAGGAACTCGGTTTCGGCATTAATTTGAAAGAAAACGAAATCAGCGAAAAAAAACTGGTTCTGGCGGAGATTATAAGAACGATGGACAAAGAAGAATCGCAGTCAATGGTGGAAGTTTTTCTGGCTTATGAAAATTTTTCGGATTTTTTCAACAATCTTGACCGAATGGAAAATGTTCAGAATAACCTGAATGTCAAATTGCGGGAGTTGGTCGGCTTAAAACAGGAGCTTCAGTCGCAGGAAGAAAAAGAAAGGGGTTTTAAAAGTCAACTGGAGGTATTGGAAAATCAGATGGCGGATAAAAAGACGCTTAGCGAAATAAGCAAAGGCAACAAACAGGTTCTTCTAAAGGAAACAAAGAAAAAAGAATCGGTTTATAAAAATATTCTGGCCGACCGCTTGGCCAAACAGCGAGCTTTGGAAGAGGAAATCAGCCGGATAGAAGAAAAAATAAGAATTGAAATTGACCCGGCTTCTCTGCCGATTTCGCGTTCCGGAGTTTTGGCTTGGCCGCTTGATAAAATAACCATCACCCAGGATTTTGGCAACACGCCATTTGCAACAAAAAATCCCCAGATTTATAATGGGAAAGGACACAACGGAGTGGATTTTCGGGCCTCGGTAGGGGAGTCGGTTTTGGCGGCTGATGACGGCCGGGTAATTGATGTCGGAGATACCGACAAGCAGTGCCGGGGCGTATCTTACGGCCGATGGATTTTAATAGAGCATTCCAATAATCTTTCCACTTTATACGCCCATCTTTCTTTGATAAAAGTTTCGGCGGGCGAGACCGTCAAACGAGGTCAGCTGGTCGGCTATTCCGGCGATACCGGATATGTTACCGGGCCGCATCTTCATTTTACGGTTTTTGCCGCCAGAGCGGTTGAGGTTTCCTCAATAAAAAGCAAGGTTTGCGGCACAATGCTGCGCCTGCCTTTAGCGCCTTACAACGCTTATCTTAATCCATTATCTTATTTATGAACCAAGGATTTTTGAAATTCATCATAGTTTTGATAATTTTTATCATTATTTTAAGTCTTTTGGGAGTTAATCTGAAAGGCGTTTTTCAGCATCCCCTGGTCAAAGAAAATTTTTCTTTTCTTTATGACGCCGGACTCTTTATCTGGAATAACTATTTAGAAAAACCGGCAAAATTTCTCTGGGATATTTTTAAAACTTATATCTGGGATTCTTTCATTGAAAATATGTGGAGAATTAAGCAGGGCGGTTCACCAACGTCGGTGGAAGAATATGTTCATCCTTTTAAATCATTGCAGCCAGTTAAATAAGAAACAACACTAGGTCGCAAAATCTAGGTTGCCTTGAAATTTAAGTGGCAGGTTTTGGATAGGATTAAAACCGCCGACACCAAAGAGGCGATTTTTGGCAATGCCAGCCACGCCGCTCTTAAATTTATGTTTACCCGCTCCCCTCTTTTTCCCACTTTGGACGAGGTGATAGACGCTTTCCGAAACATCTGGCAGGAGAAAAAAGCGCGCAGCCCGATTATCTGGAACGACATTGCCAAACAAGAAACTCCTTGGGACGAAAACGAAGCCGAGGCTTATCTGGAAAACGGAATTTCAATGCTTAAAAAATTCTATAAAGAAAATCCGCCTTGGAATTTCAATGTTTTGAATTTGGAAACCCGTTTTGACGTTATTTTGGAGGATTCAAAAACCAAAGCCCAGCATATTCTGGCCGGCATTATGGACAGAATTGACAAAAACCCGGACGGCTCTTACGAAATCATAGATTATAAAACCGCCAGCCGCATGCCCGTTCAGGAAAAAGTAAATCAAAATCTTCAGATGTCAATTTATCATCTGGGGCTTATCAAACAATGGCCTCATTTGGAAAACGCCGACATTAAATTAAGTTTGTATTTTTTAAAACACGGAGAAAAAATAACCACCCGGCGCGCCAAAAAGGATTTGGAAGCAACTAAAAGAAACATTATTTCTTTAATAAACGAGATTCAGGAACGGCAAAAAACCAATGACTTCCCCCCTACTCCCTCGGCTCTTTGCGGCTGGTGCGGTTATCGGCCGATTTGCCCGATGTGGAAGCACGAGTAATAAAGAGTCAATCCGCCAGCCGGCGGACCAAAAAGAGATTGAAGAAATGCTTAAAGAATATTTTGAATTGAAAGAAAACAGCCAAAAAAACACTCAAAGAATCGGGGAAATTCAGCAAGTTGTTCACGAATTTATGAATAAGGAGAAAATAGAAAGAGTGTTTGGCGAACTCGGCTATTTAACGCTCAGCGTCAAAACCGCCAATGTTTATAATTGGGAAATTGTCCGGAAAGTTTTAGAACCGTTGGGGCTTTGGCAGGGTCTGTTTAAGATTGACCAGTCAAAAATTGAAAAACTTATCGCCACTCTCCCCCATCCGGCCCAAGAAAAAATCAAATCCGCGGTTTTGGAAACAAAATAAACAAAAATGCTCATTGCCACGAAAAAGAAAAACCCGTGAAGCGGACAAGCCGCTTCACGGGTGGCACCGCAATTGCTTGAACAGTTTTAGTCCAATAGTTTCTTGTTGGCTTCTTCTTGAGTAAAGCGTTTCGCCCTTTCAAATTCTCTGTAAGCGTTTGCCGTGTTCTTCTCCAGAGAGATTCTCATTTCTCTTACGGATTTTTCACTGTCAAGCAGACCCGCGACTTTTTTAAATGGGAGAGATTTCGTGAATCGCATTTAAACCTCCTTGCTGAGCCTCAAAACTCAGCAAAAATTTTAATGAGTGAATTGGGACTATGCTCTTTTTTTATTTTAAAAAAATTAAAAGAAAAAATCAAATTCGCCACGAAGAAAAAATAATCGCAAAAATCCGGGGGTTATCGCCGGATTTTTGGTGATATTTTGTTTGATCCCCCTTGCTTTTGCTTTTTTAAAAGTAAGCAAGAAAAGGGCTTTTATTACTTATTACTTATTTTGCCCAGAGTGGACTCTCCCGGTTGCCATTCCACCGGGCACAATTCTCCGGTTTGCAAAGCTTTGAGCGCCCGCAAAATTTCTTTAACCGACCGGCCGACCGCGTTGTCGGAAATCATAAGCCAGCGAAGAACTTGGTCCGGGTCAATAATATAAGTGGCGCGCAAGGCCTCTCCCCTGTCCCAGATTAAACAGCTAAATCCGCCAGCCAGTTTTTGATTGGTGTCGGCAATAATCGGGTATTTAACCTCGGCCAGGTCTTTTTCAAACCAGGCCTTGTGGGAATATTCGGAATCGGTGGAAGCCCCGACTATTTTCGCCCCTTCTTTTTCAAACTCCCCTTCCAGCTTGGCGAATTCCCGAATTTCCGTGGGGCAGATGAAAGTGAAATCCCGCGGGTAGAAAAATAAAACCAGCCACTGGCCTTTATAATCGTCAAGATTGAGCTTCACAAATTTCCCCGCTTGGTAGGCGGTCAAGTTTTTAAATTCCGGTATTTTTTCTCCAACTTTTATCATAGCCGTTATCTTACCACTCTCTAAATTAAAACTCAATTATTCAAACAAAGGTTTTAAGAATGTTATAACAATAAAGTGAATTTGACTGCCATTCGGATATAATCTAAAATTAAAAAATACATTCCGCAGTAGCTCAATGGTAGAGCAGCTCCCTGTTAAGGAGTTGGTTGTAGGTTCGAATCCTACCTGCGGAGCC
>Ga0076022_122_pt1 | contig 8432 bp, 8 predicted proteins | sample RifGroB1_FD_68099 | JGI IMG/M metagenome (GOLD analysis project Ga0076022, IMG submission 68099) | Parcubacteria bacterium GW2011_GWB1_41_6 | reverse complement strand
GTGATTGTATTCGGTATGACTAGTACATCAGCAGCTTTCTGGTTAACCGGCAAATCTCGATACGGCTGAATTCCTAGAAATATTGCATGGGGGTAAGCCTTAGGAAGAGAATCTACTTGCTTCCCCATACTGCCGATGATAACGATTCGTATATCGTCTGGGAGATATTTAGATGATTCAAGAAGCGTAAGATAGCCCTTCCATTCCTTTAAAGCGCCGATATACATGATGATCTTTCCATCGATGGGAAGGCCTAGCCGGCGGCGAGCACCTTCTTTCCCGATACTGGTATCAAACTCCTCTAGATCCACGGCATCATGTGCTACAAGAATCTGGCTTTCTGGCACTCCTTTGGAAACGTAAAATTCTTTGAGTCTGTTTGATATGACCGTGAGCTTGGCTCCCGATCGGAGAACGAGGGCTGTTAAAAGATTGTACCGGCCCATGTGAGACTCCAAAGCAAGCCGTTTATGAGAGAGTGTGAGTAAGAGAAGAGGCAAATCGTCACGCGAGTAGATAATGTCGAATTTTCCCGAAGCCGCATAACACGCGCTGACAAGACTAAACAGGAGATGGTGAAATCTGAAACCTATTTTTCCGAAACGAACGGTATCGATAGTCCATAATTTTTTGATCTTAAAAATAGAGCGGACACCGTAATATAAGAATGGGTCATCTTTTATAGAGGTGTGGCGATTGGGCGCTATAAGCACCACTTCATGCCCATGGAGCGCAAAGGCTTCACACATCTTCATTATCTGGATCCCGTGCGCTTTACTGCTTGGTATGCGGGCATTTACAATGTAGCCGATTTTCATGACATTTTTTCTTTAACTATTTGATGCAAGATTAGAGCATTGTCTTCAACCGACTTCATCCCGTCAAGTACGACCAGAGGCATTCCGCGCGCCGATAGCTCGTACATGACAGATTTCTGGGTGTTTTGTATCTCCATAAGTTCTTTTTTCTTATCCCCCAGAACAGTATTCGGTTCTCGTTCTGACATCCTTCTCTCTGCCTCGAGAACCGGGGTATCGATAGAGACCAAGAGGGTTTTGCGAGGCAACCTTTTCTCTATAAAATCTATCATTGACTCTTTGTCTATCAGCCCTTCTTGTATCAGACCGGAGAATTGTTGGATTAGCCCCCCATCCCACAAAATAACGCGCTTATCTTTATGGTTTAAAAGTTGATACTGTAGTTTCTGATATTCATGTATTTTAGTAATTGTTTTTTCAAACCTAGACTTTCTGTATCTAGACAACAACAAGAAAAGTTTTAGTGCCTGAAAATCAAGACGTGGTAAATGGAGAAAAGACCATAATAATTTAGACATCCTTTTTCTCTTAGGATCAAAGAAGTTGGCCCGCGTTACACAATAGATCCCCTCTTTCTCAAGGATCTCTCTTGTCTTCTCGACAATAGTAGTCTTCCCTGCGCCCGGGGTTCCGATAAATTCTATATACATATATTACTTCCCTTCCCTTTTCAAAATCTCTTGGTAAATCTCGAACACTTCTTCTCCAAAGGATTTCTTATTTTCAACAGCTTTTCTCGCCTCCCGTCCCATCTTTTCTGCAATTTCTCTATTGTGATATAAGTACTCTATTTTTTCTTTTATCGCCTTGGCATCCCGTATAGGCACCACAAAACCTGTTTTACCATCTTCTACTATGGCACGCGCGTTTTCCGATACAATGACCGGCACCCCAGAAGCCATAGCTTCAAGTGTAACCTTGCCGTAACACTCAGAAAGAGACGGGAGCACAAATACCGATGCGTCTTGATAGTATTGCCAAGGATCTTGGGTACCTCCTACCCACTTAATGCTTGGATTGCGATTAATAATCTCGTCGCAGTACCTTATCATCTCCTCTGGCATGCCGACATACTTACCCACCAGTATAAGCTCGGCGAGAGGCAGATCAAGGCTCTCCCAAGCATCCAGAAGATAGGAGAGGCCTTTGCGCGGGTTGGTGTAAGCCACATACAAGACCTTAAACTTTTTGATTTCTTTTCTCGGGAGAATCTTATCCAGAGGAATATCCAGAGATTCTCGGTAACCCCGACCCGAAGCAAGATTGTAAGCGATATTGTCGTAAGCCCGGGCGTCAACCGAAGGATGGATTCTGAAATAAAAAGAATAAGCGAGGGGTATGATAAAAGATAAAACAATTATCAAAAAAAATAATTTTTTGAGCGCCATTTATTTCAACTAGAAAAAAAATTAAATCTAATAATGTGCCAAAACGCCGCCAGCCCGTCTTTCCAGTTTATTTTCTTGCCCTCGGCGTAAGTCCGGCCGCTGTAAGAAATACCCACTTCGTAAATCCTCCATCTGCCTTTGGCCACGCGGGCGGTCAACTCCGGCTCAATGCCGAATCTTTTGGATTTTAATTTATGCTTAAAAGAATCCAGGACTTCTTTTGTAAAAACCTTATAGCAAGTTTCCATGTCGGAGATGGTTAAATTTGTAAGTATATTGGAAAATAATGTCAAAATTTTGTTGCCGACCCAATGCCAAAAAAACAAAACGCGTTTGGTTTCGGCGGTGGTCAGCCGAGAGCCGTAAACCACATCGGCCTTTCCGTCTAAAATTGGTTTAAGAAGCCGTTTGTAATCTTCCGGGTCGTATTCCAAATCAGCGTCTTGAATAATAATGATGTCGCCGGTTGCTTCCAAAAAACCTTTCCTTAAAGCCGCTCCTTTCCCCCGGACAAACTCCTGAAAGATTTTAGCGTCTTCAATTCTTTTTACTATTTCAAAAGTGCCGTCAGCGGAATTATTGTCCACCACAATAATCTCCTTTTGAATATCTCCCAAATCAACCGCTTTCACACTTTTAATTATTTCTTCAATTGTTTTCTCTTCGTTATAGACGGGAATGACAACCGAGAGAAGTGAAATTTTTGACCTTTCCATAAACGTTTTTAACTATAGCAAAATATTAAAGAACGGTCTATGCTTTATGCAATGACTAACACAACTATAGTCATTCCCACCTACAATGAAAAAGATAACATTGAGATTTTGGTTAAAGCGATCTTTGAATTATTGCCGCACGTTCATATTCTGGTGGTTGACGACAACTCCCCGGACGGCACTTCTGAAATAGTAAAAAAATTGCAAAACCAATACCCAAATTTATCACTGATTATTAATCCGAAAAAAGAAGGGCTGGGCCAAGCCTATATCGCCGGATTTAAAAAAGTGATAAATGACAATATAACCGAGGCAATCCTAATGATGGACGGAGACCTGTCTCATCAGCCGAAATATATTTTTATGATGCTGGAAGAAATGGAAAAAAATAATCGCGGTTTGGTGATCGGCTCAAGATATGTTCCTGGCGGCGGGGTAACAAAAAAATGGGAGGTATGGAGAAGAATCCTAAGTCGCTTCGCCAATTTTTACTGCCGGCTAATTTTGGGTTATCCCATTAAAGACTGGACCGGCGGTTTTAACCTCATTAGAACCGAGATTCTTAAACAAACAAACTTTCAAGAACTGTCTCAATTCAAGGGCTATGCTTTTATTATCGCTCTGAAATTCTTTCTTTTAAAAGCCGGGGCTGGCTTTAGAGAAATGCCGATATTTTTTGAGGAACGCTCCGGAGGAGAATCTAAATTATCAAAATTTGTTATTAAAGAGGGAATTTTCGCGCCTTTGAAATTAATCCTTAAATTTTCTTCCAAAAATATTAATGAAAACAAATAAAACGAAAGCGAAAAGAATGTTTTGCAGATGAACCAGAATGCCGGCGCCGACGGAAATGTTCTTTTCAAATCCAAAAGCCATAAAAATTAAAACCAAAGCGCCCTCGTAGGTGCCGAGATTGGCCGGCGTCTGAACGGGAATCAAAGAAGTGGCGAAAATCAAAAGAGTGGAAGCTGCCACCGCCTGCCAAAAATTGATCGTTAAGCCGGCGCCGGTCACCATAAGCCAAATAAAAATAAAATCCATCAGCCAAATCGCCAGAGAATAACCGAAAAAACCGAAAAAACGAGGAATTGATTTAAGAGTGGCGATTGATGCTGAAACTTGGTTTAATTTGTCAAATAAATAAGAAATAAAACGAAATTTCAAAAATCCTATTTTTTTAAAACCCGACTTAATCGCTCCGTTAATCTGTCGGTTGAAAAAAATCAAAGAAATAAAAATCGCCGAAACCAAAAGCGCTCCGGGGAAAAACCATTTTTTCAAATTTAAATCAAGACGCTGGAAATCCAAAGAAAAATAAAGCCCCAAAAAAGCGAATAAAGCAACGATAAACAAATCAAAAACTCGGGCGGTAATCAAAGAAGAAAAATTTTCGCCCAGGGCGATTTTTTTGCTTTTTTTAACCAAATACAAATAAGACAAGTCTCCGGAAAAAAAAGGCAGAATCTGATTCCAAAAATTATAAAGAAAAATTATTCTCAGAAACTTTCTAAATCCCAACTTATTTTCCAAAAAAAAATTAAAACGAAGAGCTTTAAAAACACTTATCACAGAATACAAGCCGAAAGCCAAAAATCCAAAGTGCCAATCAAATCCGCTCAAAGAACCTTTTAAATCGGCGAGGTTGATATTTTTTAACAAAAAATAAAAAATAAAAACACCCACGGCTAAAAAAGCGATAAATTTTATGGTCTTTTTACTCATTCAACAACAAATTTTTATAGTTTTTTAAATATTCTTCTTTTGTCGACAATTGTTTGACTTTTTCCAAGGCCCCGAAAGCCATTTCTTTTCTTAAACTTCGGCTGGCCATCAAGGAAACAATCGCTTCGCTTAATTTTTTCACGTCGCCGACCGGCGCGACCAATCCCTCTTTCCCGTTAATCAGAACCTCTCCGGCCAAACCGACGTCGGTCATCACCACCGGCAGGCCGGCCGCCATCGCTTCAATCACCGCCATTCCGTAGCCTTCGTAATTAGAAGTCAATAAAAACAAATCCGCAGTCTTATAATAAGAAATAAGCTCTTCAAAAGGAACTGCGTTTTCAAGAATAACATTACCGGGTAATGAGTAATTTTTTCTTTCCGGGCCGTTGCCAACAATTACCAGCCCGGTTTTCGGATATTTTTTAAAAACCTCGGCCATCGCCTTTATCGCCAGACCGACATTCTTTTCTCTGGTAAGCCGCGAGGCCGTTAAAATAATGAAATCAAACTGGGGATATTTTTGATGAAGATTGACCGCGCTAGCGGTTCCTTGAATTTTTTTAACATCGACAAAAATGGGTAAAACCGCAATAGAGTTTGGGGAATAGCCATTAGCCACTAGGGATTTTTTAATCCGTTCGGAAACAACCCGAAGACAATACGCTCGCTTAATTAAAAATTTGGCTGACAAAACCCTGATTTTATTCATCAGCGACTCTTTCCAAAAATAAGGGCTTAAAAAATCCGTGTGAATTTGAAATTGGAGCGGTAATTTAAATATTTTGGCAATCAGCCAGCCGCAAAATCCGGTTTCAAAAGGGTCTTGGGTAAAAAGCAAATCAATTTTATTTTCTTTTAAAATCTTCTTGGCAATAAAGAAAGAATTAAACCCGTAAAAAAATTTTGTTCTGGAATTAGTGGGATAAACAAATAATTTATTTTCAAAAACTATCGGAGTTTTTTTTTCTTTAGTCCAGACAATCACAAACAGCTTTTCCAGAAAACGGCTGTATTCTTTCAAGCGCTCCAAACTGGCCGAACCTTCCTCAAAAATCGCCTTGTCAAGATTAATAACCAAAACTTTCATATTTTTCTGAATCTTAAAAAATTATAGCCGCGGCGAAGCAATTTTCCTAAAATACCTTTTTCTTCAATGGCGACTCCTGCCAAACGCTCAACCAAATAAATATCCCAAGGCAAGAAATAAAAATTCTTTTTAATTCTAAATTCAAACCATTTTTTCAAAGGTTTGAAATCCCAGCTTAAAATTTTGAAACACTCTCTGATTGTCCACACTTTTCTTACATTAACCCAGGGGGAACTGAAATTTTTTCTAAATCTGTCAATTTCGCCCCATTTCTCGGTCGTGGCCGGCGGTTTAAAGCCCTGTTTTAGGCCAAACTCGTAAAGCCGCGAGCCGGGATAAGGAAGGTAAGCGCCCAGAGTAAAGCCGGCTTTTGGGTGAATTTTGTAGATTTTATACATTAAATCAATTGTTTGCTTAAATTCCTTCCGGCTTTCCGTGGGCAGGCCGACCATCAAAGAATAAGAGGCGTGCAAATTATTGTCAGCGATTACCCGCACTCCCTCAAGCAGTCTTTCCACGGTAAAACGTTTATCAATCAATTGCAGCAAACGGTTCGAGCCGGATTCAATGCCTATCAACATATCAAAAATTTTTAAATCTTTTAATTCTTTTACTAGTGCTTCGTCTATAAAATCAATTCTTATTTCCAAATGGCTCGGCAAATTTATTTTTTTTAACAAAGACAAAGCTCTTTTCCGGTCAACAAAAAAATTGTCGTCGTAAAATTTCACCGCGTCAATTTTATATTTCTCCTTTAAAAAATTTATATCCTCCAAAACAGCCTCTTCCGACCAAGCTCTCCATCTTGCCTTATTAAATTCGTAATTGTAGCAAAAAGCGCACTGGAAAGGACAGCCCCGACTGGTTTTATAGGCGATAACTCTCTTGTATTTATCCAAAGGAAAAATAAATTTTTCCAAATCCAAAAGCGAAAAATCCAATCTCCACTTATTCAAATCCGCGATCAAAGGTCTTTGGGGATTTAAAACCGGCTGGCCTTCTTTTTTATACCCCAGCCCTAAAATAGAACCCAGCTCCTCCCCTTTTAAAAACTTCCCGGCAAACTCAACGATCGTTTCTTCTCCCTCGCCCACCGCCACAAAATCTATATACGATTCCTCAAGACACTGTTTAGGAAGGAGCGAGGGGTGAATCCCTCCCCATAAAATTGGGATGTTACTTTTCTGTTTTATTTTTTTCGAAAGCTCGGCGCTGTGTTTGGTTTGAGTCCCCGTCATTACGGAAATTCCCAAAAAATCAGGATTGGTTTTAATAATTTCCTCCACCGTTCTATTGATTTCTTTTTCATTGATATTAATCAGATTAACCGCGAAGCCGTTTTTCTTCAAAGCGCTGCCAACAGACAAAATTCCCAGAGGCAGAATTTTTTCGGAATGGTCTTGGCTGTAATTGATATGTAAAAGAGTAATCATATTTTAAAATTCATTTTCACAAACTTCTTAACAGCGCTGCCGTTTCCTCAACCAATCTTTCCCATTTGAAATTCGCCAGTTTCGTTTTCGCATTTTTCACGAACAATGCCTTGAGCTCCGGATTTTCTATTAAGCTGGATATTGTCCTTTTGAACTCTTCTTTGTTATTATATCCAACTAAAAAACCGCTTTTTTCGTTTTCAATCAATTCTGAATTGCTACAGACACTGGTGGTGATGACCGGAATGCCGAGATAAAACGCTTCCAAAATCTGATGGGACAATCCTTCGTAATCGGTGTTTAAGAGAAAAATATCCCCGGCCCGCATATATTCAAAAAGCTCCTGATGAGATATTCTTCCGAGCAAAAAAACATTTTTCTCAACTTTGAGATTTGAGATTTGAGATTTGAGATTTGAAAATTCCGGGCCATCTCCGATAATCCAAAGACGAATGTTTTTATGTCTCTCAATCAAGTACGGCATGATTTCTATTAAAATTTTTTGGCCTTTCCAGGGAACCAAACGGCTTGCGGAAATTAAATTTATCCCTTTAAAATCAGGCTTTGCGAAAGTCCCGGGCTTTCGCAAAGCCTCTTCTTTATTTTCAAAAAGAAAATCAACGGAATTATAAATCATTTTAAGCCGCTCTTTTTTAACTCCGATTTTTTCGGCCACCCCCTCCAAAAAATAACTGACCGCGACCACTGCGTCGGCCGAAGTCATTATTTTTTTTCTTAACCCCTTTCTGAATTCAATTGAAAAGCTGTATTTTTTTTCTATGAATTGGGTGAGATTTTCGGAGATTTTTTCTTCTCCTCTGGCCTTCTCCCAAGCCGAATCGCCGGCAAACCTTACGATAAATTTTTTCTTGGGAAAAAGCTTTTTTATTAAAAATCCCGAAAATCCGGCCGTGTAAAGATCCCAGACATAAACCGCTTGAAAACCAAAAGACATTTTCAGGGCTTTTAAAATATATAGGATATTTCGCCAGGGCTGAGGAATTTTTTTGGAGATTTTTTTAACCGGATAAGCAGGAGCTCCGACCTCCCGCGGGAGGTCGGAGCTCCTTTCGGAATTTCCAAAAGTTAAGACTGAAATTTTAAATCCCCTCTTCATTAAATCGGGAATTAAATAACCCAACTGGGTGGCCGGGCCGCCGATGTCGGGCGGGAAAATACCCGTTAGAATCAAAACTTTCATTGTTATTTACTTTACCATAAACGCTCTGAAAATCAAATAGGTTTTGGCCAACTTGAAAAGAAAT
>Ga0076022_144_pt1 | contig 9361 bp, 6 predicted proteins | sample RifGroB1_FD_68099 | JGI IMG/M metagenome (GOLD analysis project Ga0076022, IMG submission 68099) | Parcubacteria bacterium GW2011_GWB1_41_6 | reverse complement strand
TTATTATTAGAATGTGTTGCTGTGGGGACTTCAAGCGATGTCATTGGTTCATGGTGGAGTACTGGATCTCATGATGTTTATTATTCCTTTGCTTTGCGTTCTTGTGAGTATTGCTTCGGGTGCGATAGCGTCAGAAATGGTAAATATGTGATTTTAAACAAGCGATATAACAAAGAAGAATATGAAAGGATTCGCTTACAAATTATCGCTGAGTTGAAAGAAAAAAATTTATATGGTCTTTATTTTCCATCCGAGCTAGCGCCTTTTGCCTATAACGAAACAATCGCCCAAGACAATTTTCCGCTCTCCAAAGAAGAAGCGATAACGCAAGGTTTTCGCTGGGAAGATGATATCCAAAAAACGGAAGGGAAGGAGACGATGGAGCCCGAAAAAATTCCAGATCATATCAAAGATGTGCTGGATTCTATCACCAGTGAAATTTTAAGATGTGTAGATTGCAATCGAAATTATAAAATCATTGCGCAAGAACTTTTGTTTTATAGAAAAATGAATCTTCCGATACCCCGGAAATGTTTTTACTGCCGGCACCAAGACCGCATTACCCGCCGCGGGCCGTATAAATTCTGGAATCGCAATTGCGCTAAGTGCGAAAAAGAAATCACCACGAATTATTCTCCCAACCGGCCGGAAATAGTATACTGTGAAAAGTGTTACCAGCAGGAAGTTTACTGAAGATCCACGCCAGATTAGTATCAGCGTACTATGAGTATATGAAAAATGTTGACGAAAACCGAATATGCCAGAACCCCGAACGAAAGCAAAGCTTCGTACGGGGCAGGCTGCAAAAAAATTATGAAATATAAATCACAAAATGTAGTGTGTCAGAATTGTAAGGTTAGCTTCACAATCGATCCGGAGGATTTTAATTTTTACGAGAAAATCAAAGTCCCGCCGCCGACCTTTTGTCCGCTTTGCCGAGCGCAGAGGCGGATGGCTTTCAGGAATGAGCGGAAACTTTTTAAAGTCAAAGATCATTTTACCGGAGAAGATATTTTTTCTACCTATCCAGCAGAAAGCGGAAGGAAAATAATTACTCGCGAAGAATGGTTTGGGGACAATTGGGATCTAATGGAATATGGAGCTTCGTATGATTTTTCCAGAAATTTTTTTGAACAGCTGATGGAACTTCAGAAAAAAGTGCCCATGTATAATTTCAATGTTATAAGAATGGTCAACAGCCCTTATTCTTTCAATGCCACGGCGCTCAAAAATTGCTATCTCTTATGCAACTCCAATAGTTCAGAAGATTGTATGTATGGCAATGCGGTGGATTTTTCCAAAGATTGTGTGGATAATTCTCATATAAATCATTCTGAGCGGTGTTATGAATCTTTTTGGTTGGAGAATTGTTACCAATGCTATTTTACTACTAGGTCTATGGAATCCAGAAATCTTTATTTCTGCAGAGGTTGTGTGGGATGTAGTGATTGTTTTGGTTGTACCAATCTACGTAGTACTTCTTATTGCATTTTTAACCAAAATTATTCCAAAGAAGAATATTACGAAAAAATAAAAAGTATGCAACTCGATACTTTTTCCGGAAACAAAAAAGCCAGGGAAAAAGCTCGAGCATTTTGGGATACGCAACCTGTCAAATATCATCAAGGACTTAAAAATTTAAATTCAACCGGTTCTTATGTCACAAACTGCAAAAATGTTAATGACAGCTACCTGGTTCGAGAAAGTGAAAATATGCGTTATTGTCAATACCTGCAAGTGCCTAAAAATAAGGATAATTATGATGTCACAAATTGGGGAGAATATATTGAACTGTGCTATGAAACAATAGAGTGCGGGGAAAATTCTTATAATAATAAATTTTCCAGAAATTGCTGGCCGGCTTGTAAGCACAATGAATATTGTATGGATAATTTTAGCTCCTCGGATTGTTTCGGTTGCGTGGGATTAAAGAAAAAACAATATTGTATTTTGAATAAACAATACACTAAGGAAGAATACGAAAAAATGGTAGAAAAAATTAAAAAAAATATGGATGAAATGCCTTATGTTGATGCACAAGGTTTGGTCTACAAATATGGCGAGTTTTTTCCTATAGAACTCTCACCGTTCGGATACAACAATTCGTTAGCGGTTCAACATTTCCCAATGACTCAAGAAGAGGCGCAAGATAAAAAGTATCCTTGGATAGAAGTGGGAAGGGGAGAATACAACATCACTAAAAAAGCGCGCGAACTTCCCGATTCAATCAATGAAGTTTCAGATCAAATATTAAAAGAAGTGATTGAATGCGAAAATTGCAAAAATGCTTATCGTATATTAGAAAATGAATTAATTTTTTACGCAAAGAAAAACTGCCGCTTCCACGAATGTGCAATGAATGCAGACATGAGCGCAGAATAGAGGATAGGCTGAAATTGCATTTATATGAAAGGTCTTGTATGTGTGCTGGAACTATTGACTCAACCAATACATACAAAAATACTGTTTCCCATATCCACAAAGATTCTCCTTGTGCGGAAAAATTCAAAACTGGATATGCGCCAGGTCAACCAGAAATTGTCTACTGTGAAAAGTGTTATCAGCAGGAGGTTTACTAGCCTTTGGCTAGTGTATTAAAATACGAAGATAGCATAATGGCAGCGGTCGCTGCCATTATGCTATCTTGAGTTTTTTTTGTTTGCCGTAAATTCTTAGATTCCATGAACTGCGCGATAAGTCGCCACGATGGCTGCGGTAACGCCCGTGAGAATGAGTGATCCAAGGGAAGCGACAGAGAAGCCGCAATCTTTTGCCAATTCTATTTCTCGCTCGGTGAAGCCGCCTTCCGGTCCGATAAAAATGCTCACATTTTTTGCATTTTTACCTGCCCCGTTCTTTTCGGGGTCGGGTATGTATTCTTTCGCTCCCGGGTGAAAAATAATTTTTTCGCCTTCTGCTTTTTTAAGCGTGTCTTCAAAATTTAAAATAGGGGAGATGGTCGGCGTGAAATTTTGTCCGCATTGCTCGCTCGCTTCCAAAATTATTTTCTCCAAGCGGGGAAGATTCAAGCCGGTTTTGATCGTTCGCTCGGTGATGATCGGCGTGATAGAGGAGACTCCACACTCGACCGCTTTTTGCGCCGCTAATTCAAAATTTTCTTTTTTGAGAATTGCTAAATACAAATGCACTTTCTTAGCAATTTCTTTTTCCGTATGTACTTCCAAAACCTGGCCAGTGATTTTTTCTTGGTAAATTTTATCTAGCCGAACTTTGGCGCTTTGACCCCTCCCATCTCCAAGAATTACCAAATCGTCAACTTTAAGCTCCAAAACGTCCTTTATTTGCTTGATAATTTTGTTATCTTTGATTTCTATCTCCTGTTTCTGTAAGTCGAAATTTCCAATAAACCTGTGTAATTTCATAATTTATATGATACACTTTTAGAGCAAAGATTCAAAATATATGGAAACTAGAAACTGCCATCCCGAACGAAAGCAAAGCTTCGTACGGGGCAGGCTGCAAAAAAATTATGAAATATAAATCACAAAATGTAGTGTGTCAGAATTGTAAGGTTAGCTTCATAATCGATCCGGAGGATTTTAATTTTTACGAGAAAATCAAAGTCCCGCCGCCGACCTTTTGCCCGGAATGCCGTTATATTCGTCGGCTTTTGGATAGAAACGAATACAATCTATATAAAAGAAAATGTGATGCAACTGGAAAGGATATTATTTCTATCTATCGATCGGATGCGCCGTTTCCGGTATATAATCAAGAATATTGGAAATCCGATAAATTTGATGGAATGGAATACGGACGCAATTTTGACTTTGATCGTTCATTTTTTGAGCAATACGAAAAACTTCGCCGAGTAGTGCCGCATTTGGCGATCGTAAATTCTAACAGCGTTAATAGCGAATACACAAATCAATCACAAGACAATAAAGATTGTTATATGCTTGTCACCAGCGAATCTTGTGAAAAGTGCATGTATGGAAGCTGGTGTCAGCGAGGATGTTATTTTTTAAGTGATTGTTACATGGCGGAGAAAAGTGAGTTTTGTTATGAATGTATAAATATCAAAAAATGTTCAAAATGTATGTGGGCATATGATTGTTCAGACTGCGTAAATGTTTATTTTTCGAGAGATTGTCGCGGATGCACTGACTGTTTTGGATGCGTCGGGCTAAGAAGTAAACAATACTATTATTTTAATGAAAATCTAGGAAAAGAAGAGTATGAGAAAAAAGTTGGCAAAATAATTTGGAATAGAAGTTTTATAAAAGAAACAAAAGAAAAATTTTTCAAATTTCGAGCAAGTTTTCCGGTCAAATATTACCACGGCTCGCAAATTCAAAATTCTTTCGGGGATTATATTGAAAATTGCGAACGAACGCGCCACGCATTTAATTGCAAAGATAATAAAGATACAGCGTACATGCAGGATGCGTGGCAGCAAATAGAAGACTGTAGAGATTGCACTGAAATAATTACTGCTCAATTAGCTTATGAAATTCAAGGTGTTGAAATTCCACATAGAACAATAGTGGCTCGGAGTTGTTTTAACACTATCACTGACTCGTATTATTGCGACATGTGTTTTACTACACAGGATTGTTTTGGTTGTTTTGGTCTAAAGCAAAAACAGTACTGTATTTTTAACAAACAATACCCCAAAGAAGAATATTTTATTTTGAAAGAAAAAATTATTGAGCACATGCGGCAAACAAAAGAATGGGGTGAATATTTTCCTGCTCGTGTGTCGCCATTTGCTTATAACGAATCAATGGCGCAGGATTATTTTCCTTTGACGAAAGAGCAGGCCATAAAGGCTAGATACACTTGGTATGATCGACCACCCAGGGATTATAAAATTACCGAAGGGATTTACAAATGTGCCACTCAAGATTCATCGGAGAAAGAGAAATATCCTTTATGCACTACTGCCTTTCGAACTACCGACATGGAGTTATCTCCCTGCCGTAGGCAAGATCGTTTTAAGTTGCGAAATCCTCGCAAACTTTGGCACCGATCTTGTATGTGCGAAAAAGGAAATCATTTACACGGGGGAGAGAAATGTGAAGTAGAATTTGAAACCAGCTATGCTCCAGACCGTCCGGAAATTGTCTATTGCGAGAAGTGTTACCAGCAGGAGGTGTATTAATTCTCCTCTTCCTGAGTACCCTTTAGGGGGAGGTGGATAAAATTTTCCACCCCGGCTAAAGCCACCCCTCAAGAGGGGAATATGATACAATATATATATGCCCAAGCCGAATCGAGTGCAAATAATCAAATACGGACCGCCGCCGCCAGAGCTGCCTGTTTTCGGCAAGGTCAAGCCCGAGGAGGTTTCTTTTATCGGACGGACGAATTACGTGGCCTCACTCGAAGAAAAAAAATTTATTTTCGGAATCAAGCGAGTGGACCGCCGCCGTCATCTTTATATCATCGGAAAGTCTGGTGTCGGCAAGACCAAACTTCTTGAGCTCATGCTCCGGCAGGATATTACTTACGATCACGGGCTTTGCTTGATCGATCCGCACGGGGATGTGATCGAAGCGATGCTGGATTATATTCCCAAAGAACGCATGGAGGATGTTTGCATTATCGATCCGACCGATCTTGATTTTCCGGCTTCCTTCAATCCGCTGGCCAATGTCGATCCCTTATTTAAATTTCAATTAACCCAAGGGCTGATCGAAGTCTTTCAAAAGCAATTCGGAGCCAATTGGACACCTCGGCTCGAGCACGTCTTTCGCTTTACTTGTCTGGCGCTCCTTGATTATCCGCACGCGACCATGCGGGGGATGATCTCGATGCTGACGGACAGAAATTACCGGCAGAAAGTGGTGGAGTATATTACCGACGACATGGTCAAAAGATTCTTCGCAATCGAATTCGCGGACTGGTCCGAAAAGTTTGACACTGACGCGATTATTCCCTTGGTCAACAAGCTCGGACAATTTCTCTCCGATCCGCTCCTTCGAAATATTTTCGGTCAGAAGCAAAACAAGATAGACATCAGTAAGTTAATGAACGAGGAAAAAATTATTTTAATTAATCTCTCCAAGGGCCGCCTCGGCGAAGAAAATTCCTCTTTCTTGGGATCTATATTTTTGACTAAGATCAAGCAAGCCGGCATGGAGCGCGCCGCAATTCCCGAACGTGACCGCAAAGATTTTTATATTTATGTCGACGAGTTCCAAAACGTCGTGACTCAAACTTTTGAAAATATTTTGTCCGAGGCTCGCAAATACGGGCTCAACTTGACCATGGCGCACCAATACGTAGGCCAGATTATTACCAAAGTCCATCAAGCCGTGCTCGGCAACTGCGGAAGCATTATCACTTTTCGAATTGGCGGTGAAGACGCAGTGAAAATGAAGCCAGAATTCGCGCCGCTTTTTGATGTCAAAGATATGATCAATCTAGCGGTGACGGAATTTTATGTCAAAATGACTATTGACGGCGAATCTTACGATCCGTTTTCGGCCGAAACCCTTCGGGTCCTGCCGCCGACCCATCCTTCCTATCGGAAAGAAATCATCGCGGCTTCGCGAGATAAATATTCCATACCAAAAGGCGATGCTGCGAGGTTGATTGCCGAAGAAGAAGCCACCATCATCCGCAGTGCCGAAGAAAAAGCCATCATTGAAGGCCGGGCCAAAAGAAAAGAAAAAGAAAAAAAAGGAAATAAAGAAGAAGAGGAAGGAATCGAGGAATCTGCCACCGCTGAAAGCTCTGGCGAGATGAAAGAAGAAAAACCAAAAGCCAAAGCTTCCCAAGAAGCCGAGCCTATGATATAGTCTAATTTATATTAGACGTTTAAGAAATTTTTATGAAAAATGTAACTATTTATTCTACTCCAACCTGTCATTTTTGTCACATGGCCAAAGAGTTTTTTAAGGAAAAAAATGTCGCTTATACCGAGCATGATGTGGCGAGCGATATGGTCAAGCGCAAAGAAATGGTGGAAAGAAGCGGTCAGCTTGGCGTGCCGGTTATTATCATCGGCGACGAGCTGATTGTCGGTTTTAACCAATCCAAAATCGCGCAACTTTTGGGTATCTAATTATTCTTTTTTATCTTTTAAAATTTTTTCGTTTAACACAGGGAGACTAACAGTGAAAGTACTGCCTTTTCCCTCGATACTTTTCACCTCAATATTCCCTCCGTGTTCTTCCGTTACCCTTTTTGATATTGCAAGCCCTAGACCTGAATGTTTGTCCGACGAGTACTTGTGAGCTTTTTCTGATTTAAAAAATCTTTTAAATATTTTTGGTAGATCCTCTTTAGATATTCCAATGCCATTATCCGTTATTTCTGTTTTGATAGTATCTTTTTCTTTGAGCATTTTAATACTGATTTTCCCATTATTTTTTCCATAATTGATCGCGTTTTTTATTACATTAAGAAATAGTTTTTCCAAATGTTCTTTATTTCCAAAAATAAAAAAGTCTATTTGTTCCTTTTTAAAATCAATTGACATATTTTTTTCTTGCGCGATAGATTCCAATCTCCTTACTATTTTTCTTAGTAAATCATTTAAATTTACACGATTGTTGTAAATTGCCAATTTATTTTCTTTATTGTCCAAGGTTAGAATTTCCATTTCTGAAAGAATATTGGATAAATGTTTTATTTCATTATTAATTTCCAAAAGGGCGTTTTTCGTGAATTTAGGATCTTTTTTGCCTCTCCGTAGCGCCAGATCAGTATTACCTTTTATGATTGCAAGCGGAGTACGAAGTTCGTGCGTGGCGTTGGCGATAAATTCAGTTTTGATTTTTTCGGTTTCTTTTTCTTTTGTAATGTCACGAAATATAAGTATCGCGCCAACAATTTCATTCTTATTAAGAAAGGGAGTTACAGTTATAGTGACTGGAAATCGTCTCACTTTTTTAGTATTAAAATACAGAGAAGAAATATTAACGAGAGTGGTAATTTTTTTCTTTGTTGACAATGCCAGTCGAATCGGAAGCTGATTTTCAGATATAGAATTACCTTTTTCATCCCCCATTTTTATCACTTCACTGATATGCCGGTCGACAACATCTGACATTTTCAACCCAGTTATTTCTTCTGCAGATTTATTGAAAAATGTAATTTTACGTTTGTTGTTTGTAATAATCATTCCGTCCCCGATACTTTCAAAAATAGCTTTATCTCTAGCTTTCCCTATTGCAAGTAAACTGTTTGTTTTTTCTAAATCCTCCATAACATTGAGGAGCGTTTTTTTTGATTTTTTCTGTAATTCATCAAATTTTATTAACTTTGTGACCTTACCCTCTAATTTTAAAGATATTTCTCCTTCTTGTCTGAGAGCTGAACTCAAATTATGAAAATTAACTTCCATTTCTGCCCAATAAGCTAGTTCTTTCAGCATCACCATATCGTTTTTCGAAAATTCTCGCGGTTCGATGTCTTTTATGCAAAAAACCCCAACTCGTTCTCCATCGGTTGACATGATAGGCACACCGGCATAAAAACGTATATATGGTTTATTAACCACCATAGGGTTGTCTGAAAACCTAGCATCTTTTTTTGTGTCTGGTATGACAAATATTTTATTAGCAAGAAGCGCATGTCCACAAAAGGAAATAGCGCGAGCATTTTCATATTTTTTAAGTCCTTGGCAAGATTTAAACCATTCTCGTCTTGCATCAATGAGAGTTAACGTACAGATTGGAACACGAAAAATTCTAACAGCGGCTCTGGTAATTACATCAAATCGTTTTTCGGGCATAGTATCAAGCAACCCCAATGTATGTAAGGAGAGAAGGCGTTTTTTTTCGTTTTTAGGAATTGGCGCTAGTTGCATGATGTATGCAATAAAATTGCCGTGACGTTATTTTTCATATTTTTATATTACCACGACACCAAAGAATATCAATACTTCAGGCAAGGAAAAAATTTTTATTGTTAGATTTAATCCTTATTTAACAATTTCTCAATTAACGCCGTACTAAAGACAAAAACATTACAATACTTCCGCGTTTGTAATATTTTATTTTTTCTAACGTCTCATCTATAAAGGTCGTATTTTATTACTAATTTATAATTAAAAAACAAAATTTATATGACTTAATAAGATAAAAATAGGTAAAAATAAATAATTTAGGACAGTAATCCACCAAAAAAAGAAGCAGAAAGGAGTGCTTCTTTTTTTGGTGGATTTGATTTTATAATGCACCATGGGTAAAAATTATTAATGCAGAATTAATCATTCCTTGTGTACTTAATAGCTCATATTAAAACATCAGTGAACTAAATCTGTATTTGCTTTGCTTCCATAGCGAGTCGATTAGCTTTTAATATATCACTTTTCATTTTAATTAGCTTGTCATGTAGGGTTTTTGGATTCAATTTTTCGTGTTCAATTTTTAATTTTGTTTTAATT
>Ga0076022_118_pt1 | contig 9722 bp, 9 predicted proteins | sample RifGroB1_FD_68099 | JGI IMG/M metagenome (GOLD analysis project Ga0076022, IMG submission 68099) | Parcubacteria bacterium GW2011_GWB1_41_6 | reverse complement strand
AACTCCCTTTTGAGCCGTCAGGCGACCGGCCGATTTTGTGCCGGGACTGCTACCGCAACAAGCGGCCTCCCAGAAGAGACTTTCGTCGGTAAAAACTAAAAAAACACTCCCCCGCCTTGGCGGGGGAGGGTTTTTTTTAAATTGTGGATAACTTAGATTTTCTTATTTTAGAAATTTATTTATAATTAAAATATGGACAGAAAAAATTTAATTATTTTTATAATTGCGATTGCGGCGGTCGCAGTCGGAGTGTATTATTTCAGCTACCAGAAAGGATACAAAACCGGTTTTGAAGCGGGCAAAGAAGCCGGCATTGCCGCCAGTAAAACAACCGCCGGCCAAGCGGTGACTAATCCTTTGGAAGCAATGCCCTCTGTCAATCCGTTTGAAAAGGCGGTTAATCCTTTTAAGGAGTTATACAAAAACCCGTTTAAATGAGAAAAGTTTATTATCTTATTGCGATTGTCAGTTTCTTTGCTCTTGCTTTTTTTATTTTTGCTCAAGAACAAGACCCTTTTTCCGACATAACCTATCCGGTTAAAGAGTTGGGAAATTGCCAAAGTCGCGAGGCTTGCGAAGATTTTTGCGATAAGCCGGAAAATATGCCGGTTTGTCTTGATTTTGCCGAGGCCAACGATTTGATGCCAAAAGAAGACATTACGCTGGCCAGAAAAATGCTGGAATTGGGAGAGACCGAAGGGCCGGGCGGCTGTCAGGGTCAAGCCGAATGCGAGGCTTACTGCGACGACATCTCCAACATTAAAGAATGCGTGGCTTTTGCGGAAAAAAATAATCTTATTCCTCCCGATGAGCTGGCCGAAGCAAAAAAAGTGATTTCAGCCATAGAAAGAGGAATAACTCCGCCGCCCTGTAACAGCAAGTCTGAATGCGACCAAGTCTGCAAAAAACCGGAAAATATGAAAACCTGCATTGCCTTTGCCAAAGAGGCGGGGTTGATGCCGCCGGAAGAATTGGAAGAAGCGGAAAAGGTTTTAGCCGCCATTGAAAAAGGCGTCACTCCTCCTCCTTGCGGAGGAAAAGATGAATGCGATGAGTATTGCTCCGCTCCGGAAAATTTGGAACAATGTTTGGCTTTTGCCGAGGCGGCCGGATTTATTTCTCCGGAAGAGGCGGCTATGGCAAGAAGAACCGGAGGCAAGGGGCCAGGGGGTTGTCGAGGCAAAGAAGTCTGCGAAGCTTTTTGCGACGACCCGGCTAATGGCGAGGAATGTATTAACTTTGCGGTAGAAAACGGCTTTATGCCGGCTGAAGAAGCGGAAAACGCCTTAAAAATGTTTAAAGCCGGTTTTACTTCCGGCCCCGGAGGATGTAAGGGAAAAGAGGAATGCGAATCCTATTGCGACGATATTTCCCATATGGAAGAATGCGTGGATTTTGCCGAGAAAGCCGGATTTATGTCGGCTGAAGATGCGGCTCGAGCCAGAAAAATGGCGGAAATGGGAATTAGCGGAGGACCAGGAGGATGCAAAGGTGAGGAAGAATGCCAAGCTTTTTGCCAAGACCAGGCAAATATGGAAACCTGTATAAATTTTGCAGTTCAGATAGGCGATATGACTCTCGAAGAAGCAGAGCAGATGCGTCAGGGGAAGCAAAGGATGACGCAAACGAAAGAGTGTCTGGCAATGCCTTGTTCAGAAGTTTTTGCTTGTCTGGAAAGTTTATCTCAGGGCGCGCCAATGGAACAAGGGGAGCCAACAGAAGGTAATGGGCCGAGCCCGGAGATTCAGGCTAAAGTTGAATCTTGCATTAAAGAGACAGAGCAGGCGCAACAAGAGTGTTTAGCAATGCCTTGTCCGGAAGCTCTTGCTTGTCTGCAGGGTTTATCTCAATACTCGCCAATGGAGCAGGGGGAGCCGACAGAAGGCGGTGGACAGAATACAGAGATTCAGGATAAAATTCAATCTTGCACTCAAAAGTTAATGCCAGAGGGCATGTCGTCAGAGGGTTTTGAGGGAGAAACACCGGAAGAATTTCAAGAGCAATTTGAGCAACAAAGAGAACAAATGACTCCGCAAGAGGGCATGATGTCGCCCGAAGATATGGAAGAACAAATTCAGCAACAGATACAGCAGCAGATGGAACAGCAAATTCAAGAACAAATTCAAGAAATGATGGTTCCGCCGGCTGAAACTCAACCGACATCCCGTGGGCCATCTTTGCTCGGCGCGGTGCTCGCGCCGTTTATCCAATTGTTTCTTCGCTAATCTAAAACCTGTCCAATAATTTCTGAATTTCCTTTAAGAAATGCCGAAGTCGGCATTTCTTTTTTTCCTTCGGGTTTGAGAATTTCTATTTTTAACGCTCCTTTTCCGGTTTGAACCGCCAAGCTTCCATCTGTCGTTTCAAAAACCTTCCCAACGGAGGTTTTGTCGGAGGTCGGAGCTCCGACAATCTCGGCTTTAAAAAATATCATCCTTTGTTTTTTGTTGTTTTTTAGCCAAAAAGAATAAGCGCCGGGCCAGAGATTATAAGCCCGAATTTTTCTTTCAATGACCTCGGCTGGCTCGCTCCAGTTTATTAACCCGTCTTCTTTGATAATTTTTCTGGTGTAGGTTGCTTTTGAATGGTTTTGTTCTTTGGGTTTTATTTTTCCCGATAACCAGTCAGGAATTGTTTTAACTAATAATTCACCACCCAACTCCGCTAACTCTTTTTCCAGTTCTTTATAAGTAATTTTGGGATTTGTTATTTGTAATTTGAAATTTGCCAGTATTGGCCCGTGGTCCATTTTCTCATCCGTCAGCATTATTGTCACTCCGGTTTCTTTATCGCCGTTGAGTATGGCAGATTGAATCGGCGATGGGCCGCGATATTTGGGAAGCAATGAGGGATGCATATTTAAAGTGCCGTATTTGGGAATATCCAAAATTTCCTTTGAAAGAATTTTTCCGTAGGAGGCGATAACAAACAAATCCGGATTTAAGGCGCAGAGTTGATTTAAAAATTTTTCGTCTTTTAATTTTTCCGGTCTCACTACGGAACTGCGAGATCCGTAGTTAAGCGGTTTTTCTGGAGAGGTTACTATCAGCTTTGGAGCCATTTCAGCGTTTTCCAGGATTTTAAGGATCGGCGTGGCAAAATCAGGAGTTCCAAAAAACACAATTAATGGTTTGTTTTTCATGATATTTAATTTTAACTAATTTTTTAAAAATAAAAAACCGGGCTTTGTGGGCCCGGTATAAATTGTGGGAGAGCGTTTTGTTTATTTTAATTCCTTTATTGCAGTCACGGCTTTCGTTTTCTTTTCTTGTTTTAAGAATTTTCGGTGAGCATCCTTTTTACTTTTTGCCGAAACAACCCTGGAAAATGTTTGGTTAGCAAATCCTTCAATCTCAAAACTAACCTCGTAGATTTTCTTTATCCTGTGAGTGGCCATTTTTTGCCTCCTCTAAAGTTTTTGAAAATAAGAACAAGCTTTTTGCTAGAATAGTATATTAATCATTTTTTGTCAATGAATAAAATGCCGTTTAAGTGGTCAACTTCGTGTTGTATTATTTCAGCCAGAAGACCGGAAGCGCCGCGCCGGAATTTTTTTCCGTTTTCGTCATAGGCCTCAATCAGCGCTTTTTCTTTTCGCCAGATTTCTTTGTAAATTCCGGTTAAACTCAAACAACCTTCTTTCAAAAAAACTTTTTTTTGCGAGGTTTTTAAAATTTTCGGATTGATAAAAATCAAAAATTCTCCGCCAGCCAGCGGATTTTCCTCTTGGCTTAATTTATGTTTGGCCACGATAAAAAGCCGCAACCCATAGCCGATTTGAGGCGCGGCCAAAGCCACGCCTTCCGGCTCATTAGCCAAAGCTTCAGTCATCTCTTTGATAATCTTTTTTATTTTAGCCGAGCCGATTTCTTTTATCGGAACTTCTTGGGCGACTTTTCGCAAAATGGAATTTTCTTTTTGCAATATTTTTTTCATAATAGATTATCTGGGTTAACATTAACTTTCCAATTGGGATTGAGCCCAGAAAGAATTTCGTTTAATTGCGGATGGGGCCAGTTCTCGGGCTTCAGTTTCAAAAGAATGTTCTGGCGGTAATTGCCTTTTATTTTAGCGATAAAGGAGGGAAATTCAATTGGCGAAAAATTTTTAAGGCGGCTGGCCAAAGCTGTTATTTCCGTCTGGAGCTTGGCGCTGTTTTTGTCTTCTTTGGTGATTTTAATCAGGGTGGTAAGGGGAGGGTAGCCGAATTTTTTTCTGGATTCTAATTCTTTATTGAGAAAGCCGGTGACATTGCCTTTAATGGCAAATTCAAAAAGCGGCTGTTCGGGAACGCGGGTTTGAATCAAAAAAGTTTTTTTGGCCGTGAGTTTAAGATTAATAAAGGTGTAAAAAAGGTGTTCGTTTGCTCGGAAGTCAGGCAGGGCCAGAACATTGTCCGCAGAAACTACGGCCACGCGGTCAAAAGAATATTTTTCTCCGAAATAGCCGAAGAAAAGTTCGGTGGTCAGAAGCGCTCCGTTTTTTTGGTTGATGAATTTTTTAACGAATTCCCTGGCTTGTTTTTCCGTTTTTACGGCGTCGCTGTCAAATCTGGAAATTTTTATACCGGGGATGATTTTTTCCAGCTCTTCGGCTGTTTTTTGGATGCCGATTCCAAACGATTGGAGGCGCCAGCTTTGACAATAAGGGCATGATTCAATGGCCGCGTGCATCGCCAGGCATTTATGACAGAGCATTTTTCGCTGTTTATCGGCGTGAAGCACTAAAGGCGAGGAACAATTCGGGCAGATTATTGTCCGGCCACAGTCGCCACAGATGGTCGTCGGGCTGTGGCCTCGGCGATTTACGAAAAGTAAAACTTTTTCTTGATTTTTTTGGGCGTCAAGCACCATTTCTTTCAGCTCATCGCCGATGATTTTAAATTTATCTCCCCGCCATTCTCGCATATTCACAAAGATGTTTTCGGCTTTTGTTAAAATCCTCGGGGAGCTGTCAATATTTGATATCAGATTTTGTTCTTTTTCCCAATGAGTTTCGGCGCGCGGCACCAAATCTCCCGATAAAAGTCGGATTTTAAGAATTTCGGCCAGCCGGGAAGCAAATACGCGAAAATCAATAAAGGGCCGATTTTTAAGCTTGTAATGAGGCGAATTTTCCCGTTCTATGATAATCGTGCCGAAATCAGCGTCAATTAAGCATAAAAATAAAGCGCTGGCTATAACAAGCACAGGATGGGTTTTTTGGCTAATGGCGGTTAGGGATTGAAGGAGCATTTTTTTGTTAAGTTTTGAATGGAGTGTAATCGTATGTTTTTCCACGCCTTGTTTTAACAAAGAAACGGATTTTTCCATTTCCAGGCCGGTCGGCAAGCAGAGAAAAACCGATTTATTTTTAGCGAATTCCTCCCGGATGATATTTTTATAGTATTTAATGCGGTCTTTTTTTTCGGCTTGAAAGAAAATTTCTTGATGATGATTTTTAGAGAGGTTTTCGGGAGATTTTGTTTGAATGTTTTGTTCTAAGGCGAGAATTTTTGCCGGGATGATGTTTTTTAAAATCACGCCCAAAGGAGCGGCAAAAAAAGCGGCCGCTTTTTTCGCCGCTTCCACCAGCTCCGGCGCCAGAAAAATTTTGGGCTCTGGAGATTTAATTTTTTTCAAAGCGAAAGACGAGCTTTTTATTTCCGCCTTTTTCGTTTTAATATCTTCGGAAAGCGTCACCAGAGCCGGAACTTTCTTTTTTTTCAATTCAACAAAAATAATCGCGCCTTTGGGAAGAGGTCCTGAGCTGAAATACGAAATTTCTTTTTGAGGGGCGTTTCTGGCGATGGGAACAACATTTATCAGATTCATAATTTTGTGCTGAAAAACACGCTCTCGTCAATAAGATAGATTTTCCCGTCTTTTTCCGAGACGACAAAATTAGGTTTTTTACCTTTGTAGACCGGCTGAACCAGCCGGCTGTTGTTGCGATTGTCAAATTCCAAAGCAAAAATACCTTGGGTATCGGCCGCGAAAATAATCACGTCTTCACGGTAAGGAAAGAAGGCGATTTTATCTATGTGAAACTGCGATTTTAAAAGAGTCATTTCTTTACCTTCAAAATAGTAAGGCAGGCGAGTTTCTTTATCCAGCCATTGGGCTTGGATTTCGTTGTTTTGAGAATTTACAGTTACGGCTGTTTTTTCGCTGGAGGAAATTATTTTTTTCTCTTCCAATTGAGATGGTTCGCCGGTTTGGAATTCTTGGGGCAGTTTTGCGATTAAAGACGCTTTGACCGTCTTTTTTTCAAAATCCAGAGCAGCTTCGGCGATTTTTGTTCGGCTTTGAACGAAGGTCTTATTGTCAAGCCATAAGAGATTAATGTTTTTTGAAGGAAAAGAAAGAGCGCTTTTTGTTTGACCGTCGTCTTCCACCAGGATGGAATTGGTCTCGGCTAGATAGAAAATCAGGTGATAATTTCCGTTTCCTTTTTCATCCAGAACGGCGATTGTTTTTTGGTCAGGAGAAATTTGAATGGAGACGAATTTGCGGCCGTTGGCGATGATGTCCCACTTCGGGTCTTGAGGCACCATAAAAGCGCGGGCTTCGGCCACCATCTTCGGCTCCACTTCTATTTTTTTAAACCAGGGCCAGTATCCTTCTTTAGCCACCAGCACCGAATAGGAACGGGGAGTGAGATTTTGAATAAAGAGATTATTTTGGAGAAAATTGGTTTTCTTTTTAAAGATATTGTCCACGAAAATATCGGAGTTGACTTGGGGAGCGGTTATAAACAAGCCGCCGGTTTTGGTGATTTTAAGCTCCGAGGTCAGCCGGTAGCCGGCGGTATACATCAAAAGAGGCACTACGGCCGCGACAAAAATCGCCGTTGACGCGATAAAAAGCATTTTTCTTGTTCGTTTGGTCATACTTATATTATTTGCAAAAAAAAACGTAAAAGTCTAGAGTAAAAATAAGATGAGCGAAAAATTCATAATTCAAGGAGGAAAATCTTTAGCCGGCGAGATTGAAGTCAGGGGAGCCAAAAATTCGGCGGCGGCGATTCTTTCGGCCTGCCTTTTGACAAAAGAACCCTGTTTGATTGAAAACGTTCCTTTAATTGAGGATGTTTTCAGAATTTTGGAGATTTTCAAAAGTTTGGGAGTGAAGACGGAGTTTATCGGAGAGCGCGCTTTGAAAATTGAAGCGAAAAATTTGAATCCGGAGCTAATGGATTACAAGCAGGTAAAAAAACTTCGGGCCTCGGTTTTGCTGATGGGCCCTTTGATTGCCAGATTCGCCGGTTTTAAAATTCCTTACCCGGGCGGCTGCCAGATAGGCGCCAGAATCATTGACCCGCATCTGGATGTTTTGAAAAAATTGGGAACGGAGATTGATTTTGACCAAGAATTTTTTTATTTAAAGCGAAAAAAATTAAAGGGGGTAAAAATCGTGATGCCGGAAATGGGAGTGACGCCCACGGAAAACGCCGTGATGGCCGCGGTTCTGGCCCAAGGAAAAACTATAATCAAATGCGCCGCCTCGGAGCATTATATTCAGGATTTGTGTCATTTTTTGCGAAAAATGGGAGCGAAGATTTCCGGCATCGCCACTCACGAGCTTATAATTGAAGGCAAAAAACAACTTAAAGGAGCAAAGCATTTTATTATGCCCGACCCGATCGAAACCGGCACTTTTTTGGCTCTTTTAGCCAGCACCAAGAGCCGGGGAAAGATTAAAAATATCGCTCCTGAATTTTTAGAATTTGAATTATTAAAATTCAAAGAAGCCAATGTCAATTTTGAAATTATCAATGAAAAAAGTTCCAAAAAAGGCTGGGGCTATAAATTGGCTGATATTAAAATTGAACCGTCTTTGCAGTTGAGGGCGGTGAAAAAAGTTCATAATATGCCTTATCCGGGATTTGCCGCCGACCTGATTCAGCCCTTCGCGGTTTTGATGACCCAAGCCGAAGGAACGAGTTTGATTCACGATTGGATGTTTGACGGCCGGCTGAAATACATTGACGATTTAATAAAAATGGGAGCCAATGCCGTGGTTTGCGACCCTCATCGGGTTTTGATTACCGGACCAACGCCTCTTAAAGGCACTTCCATTTCCTCGTTTGATTTAAGAGCCGGCGCCAGCTTGATTATTGCCGCTTTGACTGCCTACGGCCAAACCGAAATCAGCGACATTTACCAGGTTGACCGCGGCTATGAAAAACTGGAAGAGCGTTTGCAAAAACTGGGGGCGGACATTAAACGAGTCAAAGCTTGATTTGCTCAAAAACTTTCTTGCTTTGGTAAAGGACTCGGGCACCAAGTTCCTTGTCCATATTATTCAATCGTTCGTCGCATCCCAGTTTTGCCCAAAATTTCGGCTCGTAATAGCGGCAAATGTTAGATACCATTTCCATCTCCTCCAAAATGCTTCCCTCGCCGGCCGGAATAAAAATATCGGAGATGTTATCCGTTCCGAACCGGAGATGAATTTCGAATCTGACCATCTCCAAAATTCGGGCGATGCTGTTGTGAATGGGAGCGGAAAGAGGCCGAAGCTGATTCATGGAAATGGCCGCCCGAGGACAAATAATTACTCCAAGATTGAATTTTTTGATTTTTCCCAGAATTTCTTTAAAACGATTTTCTTCGTAGCAGGAAGGAGAGATGGCGTGAATCAGCCAAATCGTCGGCGTGCCGGAGTTTTTTATTTTCGGCGAACCCAGCCACCGGACCGCCTCTAACACCGTTTCCGTTCCTTTTTCTCTCGGGTCGTTACCTTGGTCAATATGGATATGAACTTCTTTGTTAAGCTTGATTCCCAGATTGATGATTCGTTGGACATGTTCGTCAAAACCGATTTTTCCTTGTTCGTCGTCTTTTTCCGGCAGGCCGCCGATAATCTCAATTTTTTCTTTCTCCGCCGCTTCGGCAAAAATTTCCCAGCGGTCAGGATTTTCTTTAGGATTTTTAAATCCGAAAATCGGATGAACTCCTATTTGAAGCTCAATTTTGTCTTTAAATTTTTCTTTGACGGAAAGAGCGGCTTCAACCGCCGTCAAGCCGATGTCCGGAGTAACATCAACAAAGGTGATTATTTTTTTTGTTTTAAAAATAATGGCTTTTTCCAAAGCGAGCGTCATCCGGCGTTCCAAATCTTCTTTAGTGTAAGCCGGACTTTTATGAAGCTCGCCGATTAAATCCTGTTTAACCGACAAGGGAAGGGTGGCGGCTTCAAAAGGGTCAATGCCGGCATCCCGCCAGTAATTTGGGTCCAAGGTGTAGCATCGGTCAAGATGGGTGTGAGCGTCAACCGTTCCTCCGTACTCTTGGATGAATTTTAAAAGATTTTTTCCGTACTCTGATAAATTTTCTTCCCAATTCATCAAAAAAAGCGTAGCATAAGCCCGCCAGAATAGTCAAAATTGACTATTGGGATTTTCTAGGCCATACTGGGACTTATAGATTATGGCGATTTTTGGAAAAAAACTTGGTATTGATTTGGGAACCACCAACACTCTGGTTTTTATTCCCGGTCGGGGCGTAGTTTTAAACGAGCCGTCGGTGGTGGCGATTTCCATGCCGGAAAAAAAGGTTTTGGCCGTAGGCAACGAGGCCAAAGAAATGATTGGCAAAACACCTGATGAAATCATCGCTTATAGACCTCTCAAAGACGGAGTAATTGCCGACTACCGCGTTACCGAAAGCATGTTGCGGTATTTCATCGCTAAGGCCCTGGGCCGATGGAATTTAATAAAGCCGGAAGTGATGGTTTCCG
>Ga0076022_117_pt1 | contig 9793 bp, 6 predicted proteins | sample RifGroB1_FD_68099 | JGI IMG/M metagenome (GOLD analysis project Ga0076022, IMG submission 68099) | Parcubacteria bacterium GW2011_GWB1_41_6 | reverse complement strand
AAATTGAACAAAAAAATAAAGTGCGGTAAAATTTAAATATGTCCTTCGTCCACCTCCACACTCATTCCCATTATAGCTTATTGGACGGCCTGGCCAAGATTGACGACCTTATCAGCGAGGCCTTGGCTTTGGGAATGAATTCTTTGGCTTTAACCGACCACGGCAATATGCACGGCGCCGTTGAGTTTTACAAAAAATCAAAAAAAGCCGGGCTCAAACCAATCATCGGAATGGAAGCGTACTTGGCCAAAAGAAAACTCACAGATAAACAGCCAAACATTGATGACAAGCGCTACCATTTAGTGCTTTTGGCGGAAAACAACCAGGGTTATAAAAATTTAATGAAACTGGCGACCGTGGCCAGTCTGGAAGGATTTTATTACAAGCCCCGGATTGACAAAGAAATTTTAAGAAAACACTCCCAGGGATTGATTGCTTTGTCTAGTTGTCTGTCCGGCGAAATTCCCAGGGCGCTTTTGAATCGCGACCAAAAAAAAGCCCGGGATTTAGTTTTGGAATATCAGGAAATCTTCGGCCGGGATTCTTTTTTTATTGAACTGGAACACCATCCCAACATCCCCAACCACCAGAAAATCCAAAAAGAATTGCTGGAATTGGCCAGAAAAACAAATACTCCGATTGTAGCGGCCCAAGACATACATTACTTAAAACCCGAAGACGCCCACGCCCAAGACGTGCTTTTAGCGATTCAAACCAACACTAAACTTGACGACGAAGACCGTTTAACTATGAAACAAGACGACTTTTCAATGAGAAGCCCGGAGGAGATGAAAAAATTTTTCAAGGACACTCCGGAAGCCGTCGAAAACACCTTGGCCGTGGCCGAAAGATGCGACATCAAACTGGAACTTGATAATATCCAATTTCCGCATTTTCCGGTGCCGGACAATCATACGGCCGAATCATATATTGGATATCTCTGCCAAATAGGATTGGAAAAAAGATTCGGAAAAAATCCCGCCAAAGAAATCAAGGATAGATGCCAATACGAGCTGGAAGTAATCAAAAGAACCGGCTTTGCCCCCTACTTTTTAATTGTCCAAGATTTTGTCAATTGGGCCAAAGACAGCGGCATTGTGGTGGGACCGGGCCGGGGCAGCGCGGCCGGCTCGCTTGTTTCTTATCTGCTTAACATCACCAATATTGACCCGATAAAATACGGGCTTATTTTTGAAAGATTCATCAACCCCGAGAGAATCAGCCCGCCGGACATTGACCTTGATTTTGCCGACACCAGAAGAGACGAAGTCTTAAAATATGTTTCCCAAAAATACGGAGAAAACCATGTGGCCCAAATTATCACTTTCGGAACAATGGCCGCCCGGGCCGCTATTCGCGACGCCGGCCGGGCCTTGGGACTGGCTTACGGTTTTTGCGACCAAATTGCCAAAATGATTCCTTTTGGATTTTCTTTGAATAAAGCCGCCGGCAGTGTCTCCGAACTTAAAGAAATTTTTGAAACCCAGCCGGATGCTCAACGTCTTATTGAAACGGCTAAAAAAATGGAGGGAGTGGCCAGGCACGCTTCGGTCCACGCTTGCGGAGTGGTCATCACTAAAGACCCGCTTTTTGAATCGGTGCCTTTGCAAGTGGCCGTTTCCAAAAACAGCGGAGAAAAAAAGCAAAGTATTGTCACTCAATACGGGATGCATTCAATTGAAGATTTGGGCCTTCTAAAAATGGACCTGTTGGGACTTAAAAATTTAAGCATTATTGAATCGGTTGTTAAACTGATTGAAAAAAATAACGGCCGAAAAATTGACATTGATAAAATACCTTTCGACGACCCCGAAGTTTTTAAAACTATGGCTGAAGGAAAAACAATCGGAATTTTTCAGCTGGAAGGCGGCGGAATGACCAACTACTTAAAACAACTTAAGCCCACCGACATCGAAGATATTATCGCCATGGTCGCTCTATACCGGCCGGGTCCGATGGAACTTATTCCGGTTTACATAAAAAGAAAACACGGCCTAGAATCAATCTCCTATCTTCATCCTAAAATGGAATCGGCTCTGAAAAACACTTACGGCATTATGATTTATCAGGAACAGCTGATGCAGATTGCCCGGGACCTGGCCGGTTTTACCATGGCCGAAGCCGACATTTTGAGAAAGGCCGTGGGGAAAAAAATCAAAAAACTTCTTGACGAACAAAAAGAAAAATTCCGGGCCGGCGTCATAAAAAACACCGGCTCAACCAAACTGGCAGACGAACTTTGGAAATTAATTGAGCCTTTCAGCGGATACGGCTTCAACCGCAGCCACGCCGCCTGCTACGCCGTAATCGCTTATCAAACCGCTTATCTTAAAACCCATTGGCCTCTTGAATTTATGGCCTCTCTTATGAACGCCGATGAAAAAGACGCCGAACGAATGGCTCTTTTGGTAAAAGAATGCCAAAAAATCAAAATCAAAGTTTTGCCGCCCAACCTCAACTCCAGCGATCAAAACTTCACTCCCTACAAACAAGAAAACTCAATTCGCTTCGGATTAAGAGCCATAAAAAATGTCGGCCATAACGTGGTGGAGGCCATTATTCAAGAAAGAAATTCCAAGGGCTTTTTCCAATCATTCTCTGATTTTCTGGACCGGCTGCCGATAAAAGAAATAAATAAAAAATCGCTGGAAGCTCTTATAAAATCCGGCGCCCTTGACGAACTGGGCGAAAGAAGACAGCTTTTAGAAAATCTGCCCAAAGCCCTGGAATATCACAAAGAAAACGCCCGGGCCAATCATCACAACCAATCAAGTCTTTTCGGCCTGCTGGAAGATAAAAAAGGACTGCCCGAACTTCGTTTGGCCAAAACCGAGCCGGCCGCTCCCGAAGAAAAACTCCGCTGGGAAAAAGAATTGATCGGGCTTTACATCTCCGGCCATCCTCTGGAAAAATACCGAAAGCAATTGGAAAAACAAAAAATAAGGATTCAAACCGCGAAAAATCTGCCGGCCGGCTCGCCGGTTTTGATGGCCGGCATGATTGAAGAGATTAAAAAAATAGCCACGAAAAAAGGCGAGCCAATGCTCTTCTTGCGGCTTTTTGATTTCACGGATAATATAGAAGCAGTCGTCTTTCCTAGAATTCTTGCCAAATACGGCCACTTAATCGCCTTGGAAAAAGTCATTTTTTTAAAAGGCGCGATTTCAAAAAGAAACGGCAATGTGGGAATTATATGTGATGAAATCAGGGAACTTGGTAATTAGTAATGAGTAATGAGTAATGAGATAGAAAATATTCGTCATTCTTTCAGCCATATCTTAGCCATGGCGGTTTTGGATTTTTGGCCCGAGGCAAAGCTCGGCATCGGCCCGGTGATTGAAAACGGCTTTTATTACGATTTTGATTTAAAATACCGCCTGTCGCCGGACGACCTCCCTAAAATAGAAAAAAAAATAAAAGCCATCATTGCCCAAAATATTAAATTTGAAAGAAAAGAAGTTTCCGTCAAACAGGCCAAAGAAATTTTTTCCGCTCAACCATTTAAACTTGAGCTGATAGAGGAATTAAAAAATAATCAGCAGCAAATAACCATTTATAAATCCGGAGATTTTACAGATCTTTGCGCCGGACCGCATATCGACTCAACCAAAGAACTGAATCCCGACACTTTTAAATTAACTAAAGTGGCCGGCGCTTATTGGAAAGGCAGCGAAAAAAATCCCCAGCTTCAGCGCGTTTACGGCCTGGCTTTTGGCTCTAAAAAAGAACTTGATGCATATTTAAAACTGCAGGAGGAAGCCGAGAAAAGAGACCACAGGAAATTAGGCAAAGAGCTTGAGCTTTTCAGTTTCCAAGAAGACGCTCCCGGTTTTGTCTTTTGGCATCCCAAAGGGATGATTTTAAGAGGCGCCTTGATGAAAATTTACGATAAATTAATAAATGAGGCAGAATATCAAGTAGTTTCCACTCCTATCTTGCTGGCCGAAGAATTGTGGCGTAAATCCGGGCACTGGGACAATTATAAGGACCAGATGTACTTTACAGAAATAGACGGCAAAACATTTGTTGTAAAACCAATGAACTGCCCGGGAGTGATACTTATCTATAAAAGCCGTCCCCGCTCGTACCGCGAACTGCCTTTAAGATTATCCGAGGCCGGGGAAGTCCATCGCCATGAACCATCAGGAACTCTTATGGGTTTATTCAGAGTGAGAGCTTTTCGTCAGGATGACGCCCATATCTTTGTCAAAGAAGACCAAATAGAAAGCGAGGTAAAAAATATTATTAAGCTGGTTCTTAAATTCTACAAAATGGTTGGTTTTAACGACGTAAAAATTGAGCTTTCCACCAGACCGGAAAAATCCATGGGCAGTGATGAAATCTGGGAAAAAGCGGAAGGAGCCCTGCAAAAAACTTTAAAAAACTCAAAGCTTAAATTCAAAATAAACGAAGGCGACGGAGCTTTCTACGGCCCGAAAATTGACTTTCACATCAAAGATTCGCTCGGACGTTCCTGGCAATGCGCTACAATTCAAGTGGACTTTTCCATGCCCGAAAGATTCGGTCTTAAATATATTGATAAAGACGGGGCTCCAAAGCAGCCAGTGATAATTCACCGGACAATTATCGGCTCAATTCAACGTTTCGTTGGTATTTTAATTGAACATTACGCCGGCGCTTTTCCTGTTTGGCTGGCGCCGGAACAAATCTGGGTGATACCGATCGGCGCCGAACACAAAAAATACGCCAACGAAATCGGAAAGGCGCTTGACAATGAAGAATTTAGATTCCAGGTGAAAGACGAGAACGAAACCGTCTCAAAAAAAATCAGAGAGGGAGAAATTCAAAAAATCCCCTATCTTTTGATTGTCGGCGATAAAGAAGTTAAGGCAAAAAAAATAAGCGTCAGACAGCGAGGCAAGGGAGACCTCGGCCCAATGACTCTTAAAAAATTTCTGGAAAAAATTTCTGCCGAGCTTTCACCTCGCCTGTCATAGGCGGGGCAAGAAAAAGTTATGAAATATCACATTACCACTTTCGGCTGTCAGGCCAATGAGGCCGATTCGGAGAGAATCGCCGGGCTGTTGGAAAAAATGGGATACAAAAAGGCGCTGGATGAAAACAGCGCCAATCTTTTAATCTTTAACACCTGTTCGATCAGGCAGACGGCCGAAGACCGGGTTTTCGGCTTGAATAAAAAACTAAAAGAATTGAGAATTTCCGCCGAAGGCGGATCCGCCTCTGGCGGAAAAAATAAAAAATTAAAAATTATTTTAACCGGCTGTATGACCCACTATCCCGTAAGCCAATTAAAAAAACGCTTGCCCGAGATTGATATTTTCCTTCCCATAAAAGACATTCAAAAACTCCCGCAATTACTGAAAGGTCAAACCTCAAAATTAGAAGTCCGACCTCTGTATAAATCTGATTTCCGGGCTTACATCCCAATCTCTAACGGTTGTAATAATACCTGCTCTTACTGCATTGTTCCTCTGGCACGGGGAAAAGAAATTTCCAGACCGGCTGAAGAAATAATCTGCGAGGCCGAGCGGCTGGTTAAAAACGGGTATAAAGAAATATGGCTTTTGGGACAGAATGTTAATAGCTATAAAAATTTTCCTGATTTATTAAGAAAAATAAATGATATTCCGGGTAATTTTTGGATAAGATTTACTTCTCCTCATCCTAGATATTTTTCCAATGAATTGATTCAGGTAATGGCTGAATGCGAAAAATTCGGCCATTATCTTAACTTGCCGGTTCAGTCCGGAGACAATGAGATTCTTAAAAAAATGAATCGGCCTTATACCGCGGAAAAATACAAAGAACTGGTTGAAAAAATAAGAAAAGCCGTTCCGGACATTGCTTTATCCACGGATGTCATTGTCGGCTTTCCCGGAGAAACCGAAAAACAATTTCAGAATACGGCTAAATTATTTGAAGAAATAAAATTTGATATGGCTTATATTTCTCAATATTCGCCAAGGCCGAGAACGGCCGCTTCTAAATTAGAAGATGACGTGCCAAGAGAAGAGAAAAAACAAAGGGAAAAAATTTTAACGGAAATTCTTAAAAAAACCGCTTTGGAAAATAATCAAAAGTATGTCGGCAAGACCGAGGAAGTTCTGATTGAGAAAATAAAAAAAGACCATCTGCTTGGGAAAAACAAAATCAACAAAACCGTCAGAATTTCCTTTGATAATTCCAATTATCCAAGCATTGGAGAATTAAAAAAAGTGAAAATTACCAAAGCCTTGGATTGGAGTTTGGAAGGAGAATTTTAAAACTAGCAAGTTATTTGCGATCGTCTTATAACTTGTTAAATAAAAAATGTTAAACGAAAAAACAAAAATAATTGTCATTTTGGGTCCCACGGCTTCGGGAAAAAGCGAACTGGCTGTAAAAATCGCCCTTCGACTTCGCTCAGGACAAGCCAAAAAATATAAAGGGGCTGAAATAATTTCAGCCGATTCAAGACAGGTTTATAAAGGACTTGATATCGGCTCGGGGAAAATCACCCAAAAAGAAATGCAAGGTATTCCCCCTTATTGTATTGATGTCGCCAGTCCCAAAAAGATTTTCACAGCCCAAGATTTTAAAAAACTCGGTCAAAAAGCTATTAGTGACATTGTCGGCCGCCGTAAAATTCCTATAATTTGCGGAGGAACCGGCTTTTACATTGACGCTCTTTTGGGCGTCAAAGAAATTCCGGAAATTCCGCCGGATTGGCCATTAAGAAAAAAGTTGGAGAAAAAAACAACCGAAGAGCTTTTTAGAATATTGAAAAAACTTAATTCTCGCCGAACAGAAAATATTGACTCCAAAAACAGAAGACGGTTAATCCGGGCGATTGAAATTTCTGAATCGGGAGATGCGACCTCCTCGAGAGGTCGCATCTCCGAATATGACACGCTGTTTCTTGGTCTGACCCATTCTCCTGAAATTCTAAAAAAGCGGATTGAAAAAAGAGTGGAAACGATGCTTAAAAAAGGACTAATTAAAGAAGTTAAAAAACTGCGAGCCCAAGGTCTAAGCTGGAAAAGAATCTCGGAATTGGGCTTTGAATATAAATACCCGGCTTTATATCTTCAGAAAAAAATATCTAAAGAAGAAATGACTGAATCCCTTAAAACACAAAATTGGCGCTATGCCAAACGCCAAATGACCTGGTTTAAACGCAATCCCAACATCTACTGGATTAAATCCAGTACAGAAGCGAAAAAACTAATCAAAGAATTTGTTTGAAGATTTTTTGGATTATTTCGGGATTGGCTTTGCCCCGGGTTTGAGACATTGCTTTCCCAACCAAAAACTGCAAAGCCGCTTCTTTGCCTTTTTTGTAATCTTCCACTGGTTTTGGGTTTTCTTCAATAATTTTTTTAACGATGTTTTCAAGCTCTCCTGTTTCGCTCGTCTGCAAAAGCCCTTCTCTTTTAATTATGGAGTGAGGGTCTTCTCCTTTCTCAAACATTTGGCGCAAAACATTTTTGGCCGCTCGGGAGGAAATTTCGTTTTTGGCAACCATAGCCACTAGCTCGGCAAAATCCTCGGGCTTGATAAACAAATCTTTTACCGAAGCAAATTTTTCTTTCATTATGCCCTGAAGATCAGTGGTTAAATAATTGACCAAAAGCTTAGTCAGAACTTCCGGCTTTTCTTTATCAGCCAAAGCCAAAATTTCCGACCGGGCTTTTTCAAAATAATCCGCCAAACCCTTATCGCCGATAAAAATCTCCAGCGTCTCTTTTCCAAGACCATATTCTTTCTGAAATCTTTCCCTCTTTTGCCAAGGAGGCTCTGGTATTTCTTTTTGCAAATTTTCCGGTCTAAACTCCTCAACTTCGTAGGGTTTTATCGGCGGCAAATCCGGCTCGGGAAAATAGCGGTAGTCGTGGGATTCTTCTTTGAATCGCTGGCTCACGGTTTTTTGTTTACTTTCATCCCAGCCCCGGGTTTCCTGCCTGACCTTGTCCCCTTTTTCCAGAATTTCCGCCTGCCTTTTTATTTCATAATTTATCGCTCTTTCCACCGCCCGGAAAGAATTAAGATTTTTAATCTCCACTTTCGTCCCCAGAAGGTCAGACCTTTTTCCGTCCTCAGGAAACAAACTTATATTTACTTCAACGCGCATCTGCCCTTTTTCCATATCAGCGTCAGAAACATTTAAATAGCGCAATAAAAGCTGAAATTCTTCGGCAAACTGCATGGCTTCTTGGGCCAAGGAAATATCCGGTTCGGTTACCAGCTCCATCAAAGGCACTCCGGCCCGATTAAAATCAACTAAACTCGCTCCTTTTTCATGAATCAATCTTCCTGTATCTTCCTCAATATGAATACGAGTGATTCTTATTTTTTTATCAGAAAAGGGAATTTCTAAACTTCCTCCTCTTATCAAAGGATATTGATACTGACTGATTTGATAGCCCTTGGGCAGGTCGGGATAAAAATAATTTTTTCGACTGAATTCGGAATACTCGGCGATTTCTCCATTTAAAGCCAGTCCCGTTTTTAAAACTTTTTTCACCGCCTCTTTGTTTATAACCGGCAAAGTGCCCGGATGGCCAAGGCAAATCGGACAGATATTGACATTGGGATGTTTTTCGTCGGGGTCGTTCAAAGAATCGCAAAACATTTTTGTCCTAGTTTTTAACTCGACGTGAATTTCCAAACCTATTGTCGGCTGGTATGGCATATGATAATATTATACAGCAAAACTATGTTATCTTACAGAGAATTAAAACCGGGAACTATTTTTGTGATGAACGGCGAACCTTACGAAGTCTTGGAATATAATTTTTTGCGGCTTCAGCAAAGAAAACCGGTGGTTCAGACCAAAATAAAAAATCTGATTTCCGGAAAAATAACTGAAAAGAGCTTCCGGCAATCAGACTCTTTTGAAGAAACGGAAATTGTAAGAAAAAAAGCGATTTTTATTTATATGCGGAGCCTGCCTACAGGTAGGCAGGAATTTTGGTTTCGCGACCCGAAAGACCCAAGCCAAAGATTTTCCCTTTCCGAAGACATTGTCGGTGAAAAAAAGAAGTTCCTAAAAACAAACGCGGAAATTGAGATTTCTGAATTTAGAGAAAAGCCCATCAACATCTCCCTGCCGATTAAAATGGATTTTGCGGTCAAAGAAGCCCCGCCCGGAGAGCGCGGAAACACGGCCCAGGGCGGAACAAAAACCATTGTTTTGGAGAACGGTTTGGAAATTCAAGCTCCTCTTTTCATCAATGCCGGTGACATCATCCGGCTCAACACCCAAACCGGCGAGTATTCAGAAAGAGTGGAGAAGGGTTAAAAATAAATATTAGAACTGGAATAATTTGATTGTCTGGGCTACTTCTTCTGGAATTCCTTTAATACATTCGTAATTTTTTACTTCCTCGCTATTGACCCAGGCATGGTCGGAAAAATCATTTTGGTCCGGCTTAACATCGCCTCTTTTGTATTTAGCGGCGAACTTAACTAAAATCACCGGAATTTCATCCGGCCTGACAAAAGCCACGCTGTTTATGTATTTTAAATCGCGCTCAATCTCAAGGCCGGTTTCTTCTTTTATTTCTTGAGCCAGCAAATTCTCAACTGCGTCCTCAAAATCAAGCACATCGCCATTAAGGCGCGTGGGGTTTTTGATATCAAGCATTTGCCATTCCAGTTTTCCACCGGGCACGCAGTATTTTCCCGGATGAACCTTTTCTCTTTCGCTTCTTTTTAAAATCAAACATCTCCCGTCGCTTTCTCTATAAACCACCGCATTAGCCACAAAATAAAACAATTTATCCTCTTTGGCGTTTTTTAGACTAATTTTCTCCGCCGGCATATCTATAAT
>Ga0076022_113_pt2 | contig 9937 bp, 16 predicted proteins | sample RifGroB1_FD_68099 | JGI IMG/M metagenome (GOLD analysis project Ga0076022, IMG submission 68099) | Parcubacteria bacterium GW2011_GWB1_41_6 | reverse complement strand
TGCCGAAAATATCAAATAAAATTTTTCTGATATAAATTGTCATTTCAAAAATATCTTCCGGCTGGTCGGCTTTGCCGCCCGCGGCGCTGATGGCCCAAATCGGCTCGTAAGCGACAATAAGATTTTTGGCCGAAATTTTGGAAATATTTTTTAAGCCCGCCCAAAGCTCTTCTTTAATAAAGCTGAAAAAATTATCTTTGTCCCGAGTTTTTTCTCCCACGCATAAAATAACTTTTAAATTCTGCTTTAAAGCCGCGATAACCTTTTTGTTAACCATCTCGTTGGTCTCGCCCAAATTTTCTCTTCTTTCCGAATGGCCCAGAATCACATATTTCACTCCTAAATTTTTAAGCATTAAAGGAGAAATCTCTCCGGTATAAGCGCCTCCGCCAACTGGCGGATTCCAGAAACAATCCTGTCCGCCCAAAACAATTCCCGTTTTGGGCGAGACAAGTGAGCTTAATGCTTCCAAATAAACAAAAGGCGGACAAATCAGCCAAACTCTGCGGGTTCATCTTCCAATTTGCCACTATTATTTTTCTCATCTTGCTAAAATTCTATCATAATTTACCCCGCCCCGCAAAAGTTGCGGGGCGGGGTTTTAAGAAAATAAAAAAGGAGAGACAAAATTGCCTCTCCTTGATGGGTTTTGTTTCGTGTTTAGCTACTCGCGAAAAGCGAAAGCATTCACGATGTTTTTTTCAGCCTTTTCGCGAGCTACTCGCCGACTCTCTAAAACATCATCGTTAGAGTCGGCTTCGTAGCGCTCCTCGGCCTCAATAAGCGCTGCTTGCGCCGCCAAGCGAGCCTGATTGAGATTATGCATCAATTCGTTGAATTGTTTTGGAGTCATCTCCTTAATTTTTTCTTTCCAGTCGATTCCCATTTTCTCCTCCTTTCTCCGTCTACTTTAGACGGGAGAAAATTTAAATCAAAGAACTTATCCCGCCGGAAAAATCTTACTTGCCTCGCCGAAGTTTTAACGCAGGCGGGTAAAATTCCTCTGGCGGAAGGAGACCATTGACATCACTTTTCAAAATGATAATCTGAACTATATGGCTTCTCTTAATCTTACAATCAAACCTCGCGCCGAACGTTCGCGCAAAATCGTTGTTGAAATGGATGCTGACCGTTTTGAGAAATTGGCCGCCAATCTCGGTCTTTTTAATCCCGATTTTCTCAAAAGTCTGGAGCGCGCCGAGCGTGAAATCAGTCAAGGGAAAACAAAACGTCTTCATTCTCTCCACGCTCTCCGGCGAACATGACAGAAATCCGCTACACCCCGGAGTTTAAAAAACGCTACAGCGAACTGCCTTTTTTAATTCAGCAAAAAGCGGAACGGCGAGAACGACTTTTTCGTCAAAACCCTTTTCACCCTTTACTGGAAACAGAAAAATTAAAACCTAAAGAAAAAGAATATTGGAGTTTTCGAATTGACCGCCATTATCGGATTCTTTTTAGGTTTCAAAACGGCGACAAAATAGTTCTTCTCACTTGTGGCCACCACAACTGGATTTATCGCTATATTACTACGCATTAAGTTCTCAATTAACAAATCCTCTCTCTGAACCCGCGATTTAGAATCACGAGCTCGGAAAAGGTGGGGAGGAAAATTTAGTTAAGTTTTTCCTCCCCTAAAAATCACCTCCTTTACACTAGAAATCAAGGAATTGGGATTCAGACAATTATCCGTGGCATCCGTCGCGCTGCTGCTCGCAGCAGAACAGAGAGCCCCACCATTACCAGAATCACAACGACATAGTATACCGTAGGAAACTGGAAGATGGGACTGATTGCCCCCATCGGCGAGTGCTTTGTGGCCAACATGGCCAGCCCGAAGATGGAGAAAATAATTCCCGCCACCACGCCTGCTAGAAATAAAGCGGCCTCTCCGACGATCTCTGTGATTTTTGCCAATTTTGTTTTCGGTATTTCCATTTCCTTTCACCTCCCTTTGGTTAAATCAAAGAACTGCATCTCTGCCTACATTATAGCATATTGAAAATATATGTCAATAACAGAAAAATCCTTATTTTAAGCCGTAAATTAATGATAAAAATCAAATGTAAAGCTGATAATTATTTTCTTGACTTTTTTTCAATATCCGCTAAATTGAAACTATGGCTACTCTAATCCAACCAAAAATTAAAAGAAAATCTTCCAATGCCACCGGACAACTTCTAAATGAAGTGCTTCACGAAATTCGTTCTCTGCGTCGGGAATTTTCTTTGATTCTGCCTCAAGAAGATTTAGAAGATTACGTTCATCCAGAACAGATTAAACGTTCTTACGAAAAAGCTCTGAAAAAATACCCTCCGGCGAGAATATGAAAATTATTCACACCGATGATTTTAAAAAAGCTCTTAGTAAATCACCGGAAGAAATCAAACATCTATTTGAAATTCGGGAAGAGCGTTTTAAAAATAACTGGACCGACCCAAGACTTCATATTAAAAAAGTTCGTTTTCTCAATCATGTTTTCTCTTTAAGAATCACCCGCCGTTATCGAGTGTTCTTTTATTTTCAGAATTCAGAAACAGCTATTTTCTTTGAAATCGGCCATCGCAAAGACATCTACCGAAAATAATTTTCAAAGAACTTATCCTCTGTCTGAACCCGCGATTTAGAATCACGGGCTCGGAAAAGGATGGGAGTTCCGAGGGATAGAACCAACGAAACTCCCTTGTTTATACTCCCCATTTATCGCTGGACGCGAATTAGAAGATACTCACCCCTTGTCGCCTTGTCGTTCGTCGGGTTGTGGTTCTCCCAGACCTTCCTGATCGAACCGCCCGACACGTGGTAGACGGTGGCGAGACCGAACGTTCCATCCTGCCGCTTCTGCGGGTGGTTCTCAAACACCCCGAAGCGTAGACCCGAGAACGCGGCCTTGATGTAATGCGGTGCACCGGCGACCGCGTAGACGAAGCCGTCCGGGTGACTACGGATGTAATCAACCAGTTCCTCGAAGGCTGTAAATACCACCGAGTCCGTAACAATCTCTACGACCCCACCGTGAAGATCGCAGATTGCCTGCTTCTGGGCAAGCGTTAAATTATGTCGGCTCAACCAATAAACTTTTGCCATATCCCTATCTACCATCTCTTACATTCTCCTTCTAAAAGTTTAGCCAAAAAATCAAAGAACTACATCCCGCCGGAAAAATCTTCTTTTGAAAATTCCTCTGGCGGGAGGAGCAGAATTTGACTAATCCTGCTCCTAGTTTTTGAAAGAATGCGTGAGCACTATCATTTGATGCCCTTCTTGGCCGCCAGCGCCGCGGCTTTGTTAAAATAAACAATGCCATCAACTACATAATACATTCTAATCACCTCCTTTCAATTCTGCTACCATTATATCATATCTAATATATTTGTCAATAGGTTTAGAGACTTTTAAAAATCGTCAAAAAATCATTATTTTAAGCCAAAACTAGGCTATCCGATAGCCTAGTTTAAAATAGATATTTAATTGCCAAAAACCCTCCGATTAAAAGCCCCAGAAAAATCAGAGAGGCAAGATTAAAATACTTTTCCAAAATCCTCTCCACTTTGGGCCCGGAAAGTTTCATTATATAAGCCACTGCGAAAAACCTGGCTCCCCGGCCTATAATGGAAGCCAGAATAAAAGTCCAAAAATCAATCTTAAAAACTCCGGCCGAGATAGTAATGAGTTTATAAGGAATGGGCGTGAAGGCCGCGGTGAAAACCGTTAAGAAAGAGTTTTGATGATATTTTAATCCGACGGCCTCCATAGCCGATTGCAAATGATAAAAATCAATTATCTTCTGACCAAACAAACTGAAAAATCCCCAACCAAGGTAATAGCCGAGAATTCCGCCAGCCAAAGAGCCCAGTAAAGTTAGAAAGGCGTATATCTTCCAGCGATTAAAATTCAAAGCCAAAATAGCAATCAGCAAAACATCGGGCGGAATTGGGAAAAAAGAACTCTCGGCCAAAGCCAGCGAAAAAAGCGCCCAAGGCGCGTAGGGACTGTTCTTCCATCCCAAAACCCATTTTTTTAATCTTTCCATTGTCTTATTGTATGTCTTTTTTTCTTTGAAGATAAGTTTTAAGAATCAAAGCGGCGGCCGAGGCGTCAATTTTAGGCGGGGTTTTTTGTTTTCTGACTCTTTGACTATCAAAACGTTTTTTTTGGAACGGGCGTTCGGCCGCCTTGGTTGTTAAAACCTCGTCTTCAAAAATAACCGGTAAGTTCAATTTTTGTTCCAGTTTTATTTTAAATTTTCCTGCGCCTTCGGTGGCGTGAGTGGGCCGACCTTGAAAATCCAAAGGCAAGCCTAGAATTATTTTTTTGATATTTTTTTCCTGACAAATTTTTTTTAACTTCTCAAAAATATTTTTGTCATTAACCAAAACCTCCAAAGGAAAAGCAAAATTATCAGCCTCATCAGAAACCGCCACCCCCACTCTTTTTTCTCCATAATCAATTCCTAATATCCTCATAATTAAAAATTAAATTAAAATACCAATCCCGCGATAGTATCATAGTCTAGACAATGATACTATTTATATTTCTTCTTTTTCCCATGAAATTATTTTAAGTTTTGGCCATATTTTTACCCACCGTTCAACTTTTCCCTCGTAAATCTCCTTGGTAATTTGCACTTTATTCGGCCGGACAATCATTTCAAATAAATCATTCAAACCATTAGGCGCACATACAACAAATTCTCCATTATTATTGTACTTAACGCCAATTGTTGTTGAAGTAGTTGGCCAAGACGCAATAGCCTCTTCTACAGATTTATATTGTTTAATCGGCAGGCCGAAATGTTTCTCATACCAAAGATGAACTCGCGCTTGATTTCTAATTTCTACGGGGATGGAAATGTCCTTAAATAATTCTTTGCTTTTCCTAATATAAATATCTTCACTTTCATATGAAATGTCCTCAGCATCGTAATAAACTAAATCAAAATCATTAATACCTGTATCCGAATCAAAGTTATGCAACGAGTTCCATACCGTTTGAGCAATACAACCTGCTCCTAGATACCAATTTGGCATTTGGAGAGAAAGAGCGCGGTTTAATATTTTCTTAATGTTTTCACTGTTTTCTAAAATTTCTTTTAACCTATATTCCATAGTCTTATTTATCTCTATCTAAAAGATTAAATAGTAAAAAATGTAAGGGGTATTTCTTTTTCAGCCATTCAAAAGAGAACGGCTCCATCTGTTTTTGTTTCTTAGTAATAACCCTCGCCCGTCGTTCCAATTCTTTTTCAAATTGCTTTAATCCTTTTTCATACCCACCAAACCCAGAAATCAACCATTGATGAACCCTGGACACAGTATTCTTAGCTACTCTTATTTCTTTCATTATTTCATCATAAGTTTGACCCTCCAAAAGAGACTGCGCAATTTTAATTCTTCGAGCAAGCATAATTGCCTCGCTTTCGCTTAGCAAGTCTTTAAAAAAACTCTTAACCTCATCACGAGAATTTAAGCCGGCAATGCTTGTCCATAAAAGGTCGAGATATTCTCTTCTCTCTACTCCATCTATTTCTCTTGGATTCACCCTACTCATACTTTTCCATAGTATCATTGTCTAGACAATGATACTAAACACGTTTCTTGTGGATTATTATAAAGTTAAAATCTCCCCTTTGTTTTTTCCGACCGCAATCGTATGTTCAAAATGAGCCGCCCGGGAGCCGTCTTTGGTTTTCCAAGTCCAGCCGTCGCTGGTCAAAAAAACATCCGGCCCTCCCTCAACAATCATCGGCTCAATAGCCAAAACCATTCCTTTTTTTAGGACTTCACCTTGGCCGGGATTCCCCCAATTCGGCACATCCGGCTCTTCATGCACCGAATAACCGACCCCGTGTCCCACCAGTTTTCTCACCACCTGAAACCCATGAGATTCAACGTAAGATTGGATGATAAAACCGATATCGCCCAAAGTCCGCCCTTCTTTTGCCTGCTTAATACTTTTGGCCAAGGCGATTTTACAAATTTTTAAAAGTTTTCCCGCCTTCTTGTCAATCGTTCCGATTCCAATTGTCAAAGCAATGTCGGTGTAAAGCCCTTTGTATTTCATTCCCAAATCCAAACTGACAATATCGCCATTTTTTAAAATAATTTTTTCCGAAGGCAGACCATGAACCACCTCATCGTTCAAAGAAACGCAAAGCGAAGCCGGATATGGAATTCTATCGTCTTTGGTTTTATAGTTTTTGAAAGAGGGCTCGCCCCCGGCTTTTAAAATCAAGGCTTCGGCTATTTTATCCAGTTCAATTGTTTTTATGCCCGGCTCGGCCTTTTGGGAAATTTCTTTCATAATTTTCGCCAATTTCTTCCCTCCTTCCCGCAAAATCTCAATTTTCTCTTTTGTTTTTACGGTTATCATAAATTTCTGAAATATCTTTATGAACATCTTCAATCGGCTGCTCTCCGTTTATTGAAAAAAAACAATAATTTTTTCTTAGATAATCAATGGCCGGAACGACCCTGGTATAATGTTCTGATATTCTCACTTTAAAAATATTCTGGTCGTCCAAATCTCTTATTTTTAAAATTCCGTCTCCCTCCGGACATTGGTCTCCTGTTTTAAGTTTTTCCGAACTAATAAAAACATGCTCGGCGTCAGCCGCGCAGACAAGTCTTTTTACCAAACGTTTTTTCAACTCCTCGTCCAAAACCTTAATCTCAAAAACAATAATATTATCTTTTCCAACAGCCTCGCTGAGAAAGGGGAGAAAACGTTCGGCTTCATAAAGAGTTCTGGGCGAGCCGTCGTAAACCACGCCGGAATAACTCTCCAAAATTTCTTTTGTTTTTTTTATAACCACCCCAAAAATCCACGCCGGGTCAAACAAAACTCCGGCTTTATAATTATCCTCTTGTTTTTTTGTTTCAGGGTCATCATGAGAAGTAATAAATTCTTTGCCGATTTTGCTGGTTAAAAAATGAAAAAAGCCGAGCTTATCAGCCAAAAGTTTAGCTTGAGTGCCTTTGCCCGAGCCCGGTTTGCCCAAAACTATTATCGCTTCTTTTTTACTCATATTCCCGCATTGAGATTTGAGCTTGAATCTGTTTGGTGGTTTCCAAAGCCACCGAAACCAAAATTAAGAGAGCCGTTCCTCCCAAAGTAAGGGCGACGTTGCCGGTGATGGCCCGCATGGCCAAAGGCAAAACAGCGATTAATCCCAAAAAAACCGCGCCGATAAGAGTAATTCTTTTTAGAATTTTTCCGAGATGTTCGGCGGTTGAGGGGCCTGGCCTGATGCCCGGAATGAAAGCGCCGCTTTTTTGAAGATTATGGGAAATTGATTCCGGGTCAAAAGTAACGGCCGTGTAAAAATAAGTGAAAAGAAACACCAAAACAAAATACAAAGAAGCGTACATCCAGGGATTATTGATAAAATTCAAAGCCAAACGGGAGAACGACTGAATCATCGGACTTTGGGCTCCGGCCAGCAAATTAACAATCATTTGGGGAAAAAGCAAAATAGAAAGAGCGAAAATAATGGGGATAACCCCGGCCTGATTAACTCTTAAAGGAAGATAGGTGGAAACGCCTCCGTACATTTTCATTCCTCTGACGCGCTTGGCATAAGACACGGGAATAGGACGTTGGCCTTCGGTAACAAGAACCACTCCGGCGATAATCAAAAAAGCGGCCGCCAAAAACGCCAGGTAAACCGGAATCTGGGAAACGTTGTAATTGAATAAAACCTGGCTCAAAGAAGAAGGGACGCCGGCGACAATTCCGGCAAAAATTATCAAAGAAACTCCGTTACCAATGCCTTTTTCCGAAATTAATTCGCCCAGCCACATTAAAAACATAGAGCCGGCGACAACAATAATAATATTGGTAAACCGGCTGAAAAAATCAAGATGGCTGATCGCCCCCTGCCGCTCCAATAAAACCAATAACCCGAACCCCTGCAAAAAAGCCAAAGGAACGGTTAAAAAACGCGAATACTGGTTGAATTTCTGGCGGCCAGCTTCGCCCTCTTCGTAATACATCGCCTTTAAAGCCGGAAACATCATTGTCAAAAGCTGCATTATAATGGTGGCGGTAATGTAAGGCCCCACTCCCAGCATGACAATGGAAAGATTGCCTAAAGCTCCGCCGGAAAAAATATTCAAAAGCCCAAAAAATTGGTTGCCGGCAAAAAAAGCCTGGAGCCGAGCAATATCAACCCCGGGCACCGGAATAGCCGCTCCCAAACGGAAAATCACCAGCATCGCCAAAACAAAAAGAATCTTCTTTCTTAAATCTTTGTCCTTAAAAATCAATTTTAATTTCTGGAGCATGCCAAATTTTACAAAATTTTAGAGTAATAACGAATAAAATTTTGACTAAAATTTGAGCGCCCCGCTCTAATTTTGCCTTGAATTAACTAATTTTACTTTATTTTGGAATGACGCATCTTAACTTTTGTCGCTTGCGTGCGCGAATAGCGCATCCCGTAAAGGGCGAAGCAAGCGACCATAAACCGCCTCGCAAAATTAGGGCTGGGGTAGCCAAATTTCTAAACAATAATCTTAATATAGTATCATTCCCCAATCCCAAAAACAACTATTGACTTTTTTTAAGAAATCTGCTATTTTAAACAAAGACTGGATAAAACGCGCTAACAACGTAAAAAAGGAGGAATAAAGATGGGACACAAATTTGAGGCGGGTAGTATCCGAGTGTATATAAAGAAAAATCAGGTGGAGGATTTTGAAGCATTGTGCAAGGATATTGCCTTAATTCCCAAAGGCGGCGGGGACATTGACTATAAACCCGGCCATGCTTTCAATCTCTATCAAGACGGCGGAGGAGACACATATTTTGTATTTCCCAACAATGCATTCCTTGTCCTGATGAGCATAGAAGGACAGGTGGATAAAATTACGTTTTATGTCAGGTTGTTTCCTGAAAAATCGCTTCCTTGCATCATCGGCATCTATAAACTTGGTGATGCCAAGGCTGATCTTTATCCCATAGATGAAATGATGTGCGGATTAAATCTGGAGATATCGGGGAGGAGCGAGGAAAGCATCAGAAATATGGTCAATTTGTTTTGGAAAATCATAAACGGCGAGATTGAACCAGTTGAAAGAAAAGAAACTTAACAACACTACGAAAGTCGGAGATCCGTAAAATAAAGCCCCGGGCTGTTTGAAAGAACAACTCGGGGCTTCTTTTTTCAAATCCAAAAGTTCGGGAGTCCAACTTCTGGGAATTATTATTCAACCTTTCCGCCGGCTTTTTCTATTTTTTCTTTGGCCGATTGGGAAATCTGACATTGAGAAACCAGTAATTTTTTGGCCAATCGGCCGGAGGCAAGAAGTTTAACAACGGGCATCTTCCCTTTTTTCTTTTGAATTAATCCCGATGCCAATAAAGTTTCTGGATTAATTTCCGCCCCGTTTTCAAATTTATTCTCAAGCTCTTTTAAATTTACAATGACCGGCTTTTCTTTACGGGAACTAAAACGATATCCTCTTTTCTTGGGGATTTTTTTGATAATGTCGCGGAGCTCCGGCCTCATCTTTCGGCCAGCTCTGGATTTCTGACCCTTGCTGCCGCGGCCGGAATAGGCGCCGCGTTTTCCTCCTCGGCCGACCCGCTTTTTTGATTTTTTCTTGGCGCTTGGTTTTAAATTATGAATCTGCATTTTGAGCGGAAAGTTTTTTTAAAGCTTCTATGGCGGCTTGGGCCTGATTAATTTTATTTTTGCTTCGGGAAACAATTTTGGCGGTCACATTTTTAACTCCGGCCAGAGAAAACACGTAGCGCGCCGCTCCCCCGGCCACCAAACCGTGGCCGCTGGGAGCCGGTTTGATAAGGATTTTGACGCTGCCCTTTTTTACGCTGACCGGAGAAGAAATTGAGGCATTTTTATTCAGATGGATTTTTATCAAATTCTTTTTGGCCTGATGATAGGCTTTTTCAATCGCCAAAGCGGTGTCTCCGG
>Ga0076022_134_pt1 | contig 10059 bp, 10 predicted proteins | sample RifGroB1_FD_68099 | JGI IMG/M metagenome (GOLD analysis project Ga0076022, IMG submission 68099) | Parcubacteria bacterium GW2011_GWB1_41_6 | reverse complement strand
TTTCATAAATATTAATTAATAGTGGGGCACAGGAGGTCTATCTTGTGGCATTATCTCTAATAATTGACTTTGCTGTGCTGGAGTTAATTTTTGACTTCTATTAGAAGTAACAGAGTTATAAAACAAAAACAGCGAAATAATAATCGCCACCGCCACAAACCCAATCAAAACATATTGCGCTTGTTTTTCGTTTTTTATTAATCCACCCGAGTATTTGATAACCCATTGAATTATTTTCGGCGTTCCGGGATAGTATGAACGCGGCATCCTGTATTCGTCAAACTTCACGCCCGTACCAGAATCTTTGAGCGAACCGCTTAAATCTATTCCTTCATCATTTTTGTTTTCTTGGTCCATATTTTTATGAAAGTTTTGTTGCGGTTTTAATTTTCCACAACTATTTCAATTATATCACTTACGCCCCCCCGCAAGAAAAAAGTGGACTACTTCAACAACTTATCTACTGAAACTCCAATTTTAAAATCTCAATCTTATGGATTTTTCCGTCTTCTTTCATATTTTATATTACTGTCTGTCCTGAACGAAATCCGAACTTTTTTCCGCGAAAATCCGGACGCCGATTTTTGATAATTTTCGCTCGGGCGGGCAAAAAGGAAGGGGGTTGGGGGGAAGGAATTTTTGCCCGCCCTCGCTTTTCCGCCGCCGAATTTCGTGCCCCGCAAAGCGGGGTGCGCCGCTTAAAATTTATTCATTCTCAACAATAAATTTTGCTCTTTCAAAAATTTCGTCGTAAGTAATAATATCAATGCCATGAATGGATTTCCTGAACCGCTGAAAGGTTTCTCTTTTATTTCTATCTACCAACTGGCTTAATGAACCGATTACAATAATACCCTTTGGCTTGACAGTGAAGATAGATAGTTTCTCTAGTTTATCCCGATTTTCTGGTTGTTCGGATCCTTGTTTTTCCCATGTTTGGATATTCGCTTGAATTTGAGAAAGGGCATCTGTAAGATTTTTTGATAAACTCCATGCCCCATTTCTTATTTCTTGTGTTCCTTGCAAAAGTGGAGTCGCGGGAGTCTTGATCTCAACGAGAACTGTGAAATTTAGATCCCCGGTTGTAGACATTAAATTATCACCTCGTTGTCCACCCTTTCCATCCATTTTAACTCCACCATATGTTGGTTGAGATTGCTGTTGTCTTAAAATCTCATAATTTAATCCATATCCGAAGATCCATTTATTTTCTTCAAAAAAATCTTGCCACCAACCTTCATCTGACGAATGCTCAGTTAATGCTTGCTTGAATCCCACCAATTTTTCCCTCCTTCTTAAAAGAGAATTTATATCCTTTTGCGTTAATAAAACATCAGGATATGTAGAAAGTTGTTTGATTATATTTACAACGCTATCAGTCCCGCGACCACGCAACGCTGATACAATTTCGCCTTCATTTTGAGATACGAGAGAAAATTTTTCCTTCGGGAGTTCTATGTCGCGCAAAGATTGAAGAAAAGATATTAATTTCCAAAAATTATCATAACAATCATCTAAACTAACATTTGCTTTAATGTTTGTAGGCGTTGTCTCTTGATTATCAATTATTTTTTTGGTTTTATCGCGAACAGAAAAAGTTAATCTTGGTGTGAATTTATCACCTTTTTTTATTAAAGTTACTCTGCATATGTAATCAACTTGTTTTTTCTCATCAAGAACGAATTGCTTTATCAGTCTTCTATCTTTTTGATCAAAAAAATAATAAAACTGCTCAACTGCTGGAGTTGAACTTATTTGTAGATCTGAAAAGTTGTCTTTACCGATAATAAAGTCATCGCTTTTTTGAGACCAACTTAACACATTAAGTATTTCTTTTGAAAATTTCATGAAATATTATACTTTCTTAAAATTCAAAATATATTGATGATGATGATTCATTTTGTAAGCATAAGGGTAGCCAAAAGGATATAGCGGTTTGTTATTTTGTACTAATACAACCGCTCCTTCAAAACCAAAACCTACATCTTGCATAAGTCGTATAACATCACCGCTCGCGTTCGTCTCTTTTTTATTTACCGTAAAATCACTAATGATAATCGAGCAGTATTTTTTATCTCTCAATTTTTTATAAACTTCCGTCATCGCTTCTTTTAATAATCGCAAAAAATCTTTATATTGCGTTTGATTTCCTAAATCTCGTTTATCGTTGGAGTAATACTCAACACCAAGACGAGAACCATTGCGTACGTCTTTGTCTTTCGAGTCTCTTAACCCACCACCATTGTGTCTCAAAATATTATGGTATGGCGGCGAGGTTACGCAGTAATCTATTTTCCCCTTAATTTCAGATACTTTCTTAAGCAAATCACCACAAATAACCTGCTGATTTTTCCTCAACTTCAAATCCTGCAAGCGGTTCCGGCTCATCTGACAATATTTTTTGTTTAGATCTATACCTATTCCTTTTCGGTTTTCTCTGGCACTAGCAACTAAGGTTGTCCCGGAGCCACAAAACGGGTCAAGAACAACCATATTTTCTTTAGTAAAAAATCTAATCAATTTTCTTATGTCATTGATTAAAAAGGGTGCTGGATGTTGAAATGCAAACTTATCATCCCCGTTTTTTTCGCTTATCCAAATACTTTTAGTCAGCAATAACCACTCCCTACCAGACAAATTATTAAGGGCGTTACGCTTATCGTATTTTTCTTTTTTTTGTGGCTTCTTTTTTGGCATAATTTTATTTCAAATTATTCAAATCATCTTGTTTGATTGTCTTGTCGCCCTTGTATAGATTATAAAAATCCTTCAGCGCATCGTAGTGAATCGTTTGCCATTTGTATTTATTATACCCTTCTTGAAACATTGGTTCATTCATTTTTCTTTCAAGCATTTTTTGTCTTTCCTCCGGTATTACTATAAATCTTTTTACTTCATATTTCTCTGGAATATGTGAAGCCCTTTCAATGGCAGATGTAATACTGGTACTGTTTTCAACTTCAAAAATGAATTTAATGGAAGAGCCTTCATACCAAAGAACATCTATCATTGCGATTCGGCGAAGTTCATCGCCGGAAAATCCGGCAAGTCCAAGATTCGATTCTGTGCAATACTTTGATAACTTTTCGTTTCTGAAAGTATCGCCCTGTTCTTTGCTCCCAATCCAAATTTTATAACCCGCCTTTTTGCCAATTTCAGATAAATAGTAAATCATCTCGCTATGTTCTGAATCTCTGTAATTTACCTCTGGTTTGTACCGCCACCGGCCATCACCAGTCGTTGTCGCATACTCTTTCAATACCTCTATGACACCTTTGGTGTCGGGCGTTAATCCGTTTGGAAAAGTGATAAATAATTTTTGTAATATTTCATCAAAGGTAACTTTGATATTTCCTCGCAACATATCTATCACCACTTTTTCAACGCGATCTGATAGGGGTACTTGCTTGAAAAGCATATCCTCTGGATTTTTCAACCACCATTTAGGCCCGAGTTTCCCGCCCTTACCTTCAATTAAAACAAACTCTTTTCCGATATTATCCTTGAGAATATTTACAATATCCTCATGACTGCCTTCAAAAAATTTCCCAGTTGAAAATAATTCAGTATAAATACCATTCAAAATAAATGTCATTTCTGTTGGCTCACCTCTCAAAGCGATAATATCTTTAGCGGCTTTAACAATAATTCTTTCATATTCTTCCTTGCCCATTTTTTGATGGTCAGATACTCCCGCCTTTTCCGGTTTTTTGAATCGCAAATAATAGTCGCTGATTGCGCTTCCATACGGCATGGCAACTCCCGCCTCGGAAGCTCGTTTGTTTGGTTGGTATAGAATTTTTTCAAAAACAAAACCAGAGTATGCACTAGCTTTAATAACCGAATTCCAAACATTAATTTCTCTATTGTGGAAAGTGAGCGTTAAATAATGTCCGGGCTTTAGTACCTTATAAATTTCTCTCAATGCCTTGGTGAGTAACTGATGATATCTTTCAAAATCTTTCCTATTTTCAATGGTTATCTCATCTTGATAGGGAATTTCAAATTTTGGATTATTGTGTTTCAACCAAATTGCCCAAAGACTGCTCAAACTAAAATACTGAATGAGTCCGCCATAGGGAGGGTCAGTTAATACATAATCCACGCTGTTTTCGGGGATGTTTCTTGATAAATCCAGAGCGTCAATTGTTAAAACGAGCAAATTTTTATCCTTTTTATCATCGGATAGTTCCTGAAAATCCTTTGCTATTTTTACCTTATTCGCGAGCAATTTTTCCGATGATTTTTTCGCCTTTATAACGCCTTGCCTGTCCTCAACCGCTCTCTGAAAAAGTATTACCGGATTTTGCTCCATGCTGGCCTGCCCCAACTTCCAGAATCTGGCCTTTTAGTTTTTGGCCTCCTCGCAGAAACCATAATTGTAACGAGGTGAACCATAGAAATAAAAGCAAACTTCAAAAAATCTTTTGTTTCTTCATCATTAACATCCTCAATTTCTTTATACAAAAATGAAAGCAGGTAAAGTGTTCTGTTTGTCCAAAGCTTATAATACTGATTTCCAACTCCCCTACGAACAGATTTGAAAAAATCAGTTTTTGGAAATTCATCTTCTGGGTACCAGTAAGGGGTTTCTATGTTGTCTGTTTTTTGGATAATTTCTTTATCAAAATCATCAGGGATTTTGCCTTGAATCCCTTTCGTACAAGAGCACTCATATCTTATGAGTATTGGCGTACTACCGTCCCAGTGAATCCCTGTAACTCTGGCGGTATTCTTACACTTCTCGCATTTAGTAATGAAAAACCCCAGCTCTTTTTCTTTCTCGATAAATTTTCCAAGTATTTCGTTATAGTATTTTCCAAATTTTGAGTAATTAAGTGGTTTGGCTAATATCTCAATCATGAAAGTAGAAACCGGATTGAGATCTATGGCAACCGCTTTTCTATTCGCTTGTACTGCCTCCAATGGAGTGATGCCACTACCGGCAAATGCGTCTAATACGATTTCGTTTTCCTTCGTATAATTTTCAATATACTTTCTAAAGATATTATGCGGTTTTTTGCCCCAATACTTTAGGGATTTGTACATCATCGGGCGGACTGATTCAACAAGTGCATAATTGATATGCTTTTTGTTTTTGAACGGGTCGGTAATTGTAATGTTGTTTTTTTCTTTTGACATACTTTTATGTAAAATAAATTCGTTTTGCTATCTCAAACGCTACAGCAATTTTGATAATCTTTGCTTCTTTTATTCCCTTAATTTTCATAAATTCATCAAGGCGTCTACCTGCCAACCCTTTCAGATTTTTGTATTCATTTAATAATTCTTCCGCCATATCTATTGCGGATTTTCCTTTCAATCCATGACCAATCAAAATTGCCAAAAGTTCTTTATCGGACAACGCCTCTGGTCCAAATTTTAACAACTTCTCTCTTGGTCTTTGATCTTCGGGTAAATCTTTTATTTTTGGCATGATTTTATTTCATTAAATCATCAATACTAACGCCTAAGGCGTCAGCGATTTGTTTTAATGTTTCCACTCGTGGATTATAAGTTGCCCCCGATTCAATTTTAATAATGGTGTTATAGGTAATATCCGCCATTTTTGAAAGTTTATCCTGCGTGATACCTTTCTTTTTGCGATATTTCTTTATATTTTCAGCTATAACGCTTTTATTGTTTGCCATAGGTAGTAATTATTTACTATTATTTATTAAGATAGTATAATATAAGTAGTTATCAACCGCTATGTATATTATATCAAAACTTAATGAAAGCGTAAATCAAAAAGGGAGTTCCTTGTTGTTGCCCGCGCACGGGAGGGCTAGCAAGAGCAACACCTTTTCTTGCGGTGTTTTTTGAAGCACATATCGAAGTGAGACTTCAATAATTTACTGGGAGGGAAGGACTCGAACCTTCATGCCGCGGTCCAGAGCCGCGTATCCTACCATTAGATGACCTCCCAAAATTTAGGCTCTCAGATATTTTCGAACGGCAATGGCCGCGGAGATGACACCAAGTATTATGCCGGTCAAAAGCAAAATACCAAAAATTGAAAACCAATGAGAAAAATAATAATCAAAAAGATTAAATCCGCCAAAAAAATTCTCGGCTTTAGGGCCAAGCCACCAAGTTAAGGGATAAAATATGGCCATAGTAATGGCGCTGGCCAAAAGGCCGTGAATGATTCCTTCCACCACGAACGGCCCCCGCACCCGCGTGTTTGAAGCGCCCACCAGCCGCATCACGGAAATTTCGTCTCGGGAAGTGTAAATGGCCAGCCGGATGGTGTTGAAAGTCACCAAAATCGCAATCACTGCCAAAGCCACCGTAACGCCAAACCCGATTTTTCGCGAAGCGCCGATAATGTTGACCAGCCGCTCAATCACCTGCTTGTTTTGCCGGTAATTAACTTTGTCAATAATAACGGAAAAAAATCCGGCCTGGTTTGAGGAAACAAGCTCCGAATCGCCTTCCAAAAATCTGGCAATGCTTTCGTATTGACTGGGATTTTTTGCTTTGATGTTTAAAGCCGCCCCCAGGGGATTTTCGTCAAGCTCGGCCAAAGACTGAGTAATCAAAGCGTTATCCCGGTGCCTGTTTCTGAAATCCTCAAGCGCCTGCTCTTGGGAAATATAATTTACTTCTTTCACTTCATCAAGCTTCTCCAAGGAACTTTTCAAAGCCAAGATGTCCGGCTCCCCGGCCTCGGTTTTAAAATAAACGCTGATGTCAACTTTATTTTCCAGCTGGGTTAGGGTATTGGTTAAAATCACATTGGAAAACACCAGACTGCCGACGACAAAAAGCGCTATCACTGACACAAAAATCGTGGCAAAAGAAACCAGGCGGTTCCGCCAAAAATTAATTGCCCCGGCCCTGAACAATCTTTTTATTTTAGTTAAAATCATAGCGACTTCAATTATAGCACATACCGGCCGTGCTTTTCATCGCGGATGATTTTTCCCCGCTCCATGGTAACAACTCTTTTATTCAAAGAATTTATAACATCGCGATTGTGGGTGGCGAGAATGACGGTTGTTCCAAGTTCGTTAACCTTTTCCAAAAGCTGGACAATCTCCTGGGCGTTTATGGGGTCAAGATTGCCGGTCGGCTCATCGGCAATAAGCACATCCGGCTGATTGATGATGGCCCGGGCAATGGCCACTCTTTGTTTTTCTCCTCCTGACAATTCGTGGGGAAAACAATCAATCTTGCTGACCAATCCCACCAGCTCCAAAACCTGCGGCACATCAGCTGCGATTTCCTCATCGCTGCGGCCGGCCGCCTCCATGGCAAAAGCGATATTTTCGTAGGCGGTTTTTTGAGGGAGCAGCCGGAAATCCTGAAAAACCACGCCGATTCTTCTTCTGAATTCAGGCAAAGCGTGATGCGGCAGACAACAAACATCAACCGAATCAAAAAAAACCTTGCCTTTGGTCGGCCTTTCTTCGGCTAAAAGCATTTTTAAGAGAGTGGTTTTTCCGGCGCCAGACTGGCCCACCATGGAAACAAATTCTTGGGGTTCAATTGTCAGACTAACTTCGTCCAAAGCTACACAGCCGTTGGGATAAATTTTTGCGACTTTGTCAAAATAAACCATATTACTTCGCTGAATTTCTAATTTTTAATTTTTAATAAATTCGTCTAATTCCCCTTCCAATACTCCTTCTACATCGCTGGTTTCAACGCCGGTCCGGTGGTCTTTCACTAATTTATAAGGATGGAGAACATAAGAACGAATCTGCCGGCCCCATTCGGCCATACTTTTTTTAACTTCGCCTCTTATTTCTTTTTTCTCTTCGACCATCTGATTGAGTTTTTGCTGATAGAGTCTGCCGTATAAAATCCTGAGGGCTTTTTCTTTGTTTCTCTCCTGCTGTCTTTCGCTCTGGCAAGTGGCCGTAAGGCCGGAAAGCAAATGGGTGATTCTGACGGCCGTTTCTCTTTTATTGACATTTTGGCCGCCCGCGCCCGAGGACCGAAAAAAATCTATTTTTAAATCTTCAGGTTTGATTTCAATCTCCTTTTCTATATTCTTGTCAAATTCCGGCAAAACTTCAACCATGGCAAAAGAAGTGTGCCGGAGTTTTTTGGGCGAAAAAGGAGAGACGCGAACCAAACGATGAACCCCGTTTTCTCCTTTTAAAATTCCGTAAACGCCCGCCTTGCCGCGAGGCAGGGCTTTCCCTTTGATTTCAAAAGAGATGTTTTTGACGCCGGCAAAATCGTTGCGGTGCTCGTGAAGAATTTTCAATTCCCAGCCCCGCTTTTGGCAGAATTTCTGGTACATTTCAAAAAGCATTCTGGTCCAATCCTCGGCGTCGTCTCCGCCGGCGCCGGAATAAATAGTCAAAACCGCGTTGCCTTTATCGTATCGTCCGGACTCCCCGCCTGTTTTGGATTTTTCTTTTAATTCCTGATATTCTCTTAAAATCTCCCGGGCTTTTTCTTTATCCTGCCAAAAATCCGGCCTGGCCATTTCTTTTTCCAATTCTAAAATTTTCTCGGCCATAACCGCTCAATTTTATCACAAATCAGCGGAAAAAGGAAGCCGATGAGAGGAATCGAACCTCCAACCTCTGCTTTACGAAAGCATTGCTCTACCTATTGAGCTACATCGGCAAAATTTTAAAAGCCGAGGAGGAGGATCGAACTCCTGACCTCGCCCTTACCAAGGGCGTGCTCTGCCGACTGAGCTACCTCGGCGCGGTTGTATTTTACGGCTATTTCAATTCTTTTTCAACATCTTCAATTTCTTTCCTCACAATTCTCTCCGTTTCATCCAAATCCTGCTTCAGCCGAGTGATAATTTCTTCCTCGGCTTCAGTAAGCTGACGCTTGACTTTCGTTCTTTCTAAAAGTTTAACCTGCCGCCGAATGTCTTCTCTCAACAAATTAAAAGCGCCGCGAAGACTTCGGTCCACATCCCGAACTTCTTTTTGCAGACGTTTTTTCGTTCTTAAAAATCTTTGCCAAAGATGCCAGAGAAAATAGAAAAGAGCCGAGATGGTAATCGCCACCACCGCCAAAACAATAAGCCAAGAGCTGGCTTTCAGCCAGGCCGGCCGCTCTTCCTCAACAATAGCCGGCTTAGCCGCGGCCTTGATAATAAACTCGTCGGAAGCGCTGGTAAAGTTTCCGGCTTTATCATAGACCTGAATAACAATCGTTTTCTTGCCCGGGGACTGGGGCGGCAAATTATAAACCCCTGCGGCCGCGGCTGAAATCAGAAACGATTCAGCATCGGCAATCTTAATTTTATAGTAATCAATGCCGGAAAGAGTATCAGTGGTTTCAAAACTTATGGTCGGCCGGGAATTTTCAGTTTCTTTCCCGTCGGCAAACTTTATTTCAAAGGATTCGGGCGGCTCGGTGTCAATCTGAATTTTAAAATGAGAAGTTTCGCCCCACCCGGCCGAGTTTCTAAAGCGGGCGTGAAAATACCAGATGCCGTCTTCCAAATCCTCAACTGTTTTTGAACTGATGGCCGAAGAATAAGTTACCGTGGGGACGGCGTCGGGAATTTTTCCGATTAAAAGCCGGACTGCCGTAATATCTTTTGGCAAATCCCAGTTGAACTTCGCGATTTTTTTGTTATACCATTTGTCCGAATCAGGATGGGTTTCGGAATAAATTTCCGGCGCTTTGGGAAGATTGGAAATTGAGGCGGCCGGCGCCGGAGCGGCGCCTGTCTGCGCAGGCAGGCCGGAAACTTCCAAACTAAAACTAGCGCTTCCCAAACTTGCCAGGATGTTTGTTCCTTTGCCGTCATTGGCCAAAACCGAACCGGAAGAAAAAGTCAAAGGAGCGCTGCCGGCCGCTTTGGTTCTAAAAGTAATGCTTAAAATTTTTCCGCTGGCTCCGGTAAATCCCGGATTCATAACAATGCCCTCAAAATTAACCGTGCCGGCTGCATTTAAGAAAGACGGTTCCTGCACCCAGAGAGAAAAAATAGAGCCGGTTTTTGACAAAGAAACAACTTCTAACTTATCGTTGGGAAAGGAAATCACGCCCGAAGCCGCGTTCATCGCCTGGTCGGCGCTGGACACATAGACATTTAAAGTCAGGGAAGAACCAGCTGTATAAGAGCCG
>Ga0076022_135_pt1 | contig 10865 bp, 9 predicted proteins | sample RifGroB1_FD_68099 | JGI IMG/M metagenome (GOLD analysis project Ga0076022, IMG submission 68099) | Parcubacteria bacterium GW2011_GWB1_41_6 | reverse complement strand
CAATTCCTTCTTTGTATTCATAGTCATAATACCGACTACACTAACAGGAATTATGAGCTATACAGAGGTTTTCACTGACTTTATTTGTGAGCTATTAGGTAGAATAGATGTTGCTAAAAATTTATGCTATATTATTAGTATGACTCTCGAAGAATTAAAATATAAAACTAAACCTGTATTTGATAAATACCGTATAAAATATGCGGGGGTTTTTGGTTCATTCGCCAGAGGTGAAGAAAAAAAAGACAGCGATATGGATATCATGATAGATTACCATCGTCCTTTTTCTCTTCTTGATCTTATAGGCCTTGAAAATGCCTTGAAAGATTTATTGCAAAAAAAAGTTGACATTGTGACAGAAAACGGTGCCAGTAAATATATGAAGTCAGGTATGTTAAAAGATCTTAAAGTATTTTATGGATCCCGTTAGAAATTCATCAAACGGGAATTAAGTAAAGATTATTAAATTATATTTCTAACGGGATGGACAACGATAAAGCGTATATTCTTCACATATTGGATGAAATTGAAAACATAAATAATTTTTTGGGCAATATTAATTTTGTTGCGTTTATTGGCGATATAAAAACATCCAAAGCAGTTGAGCGTTCGCTGGAAATTATTGGAGAAGCTGCCAAGAATTTATCGGAAGAATTCAAGGAAAATAATAAACAAATTCCTTGGCGTGATGTTGCAGGATTGCGTGATAAAATAATTCACCATTATTTCGATGTTGACTATCAAACTATCTGGGACATTGTTCAAAAAGATTTACCAGAACTGAAAGAAATTTTAACAAAATACAAATAATTTCTAAATTGCACTTTTTGAACCGAAAGACCCGAAGATGACGCTGGTGTATTTGGAATAGTTATATATTTTTTACTTTTTTCCTTAATACCATAATAGCCACGGCCGTTGCTATTATGGTATTAGGTAGTAAAAACGGTTTATTTGAAAACTATTTGGTAAATTTAAAAGTATAAGAAGTAGAAGTCCCCGTTCCCCCACATCCATCAGCATTAAACTTCGTTCCAAATCCGACAACGGCCTCAATCTCGCTATCAGAAATCCATTTAATGCTTTCGATCAGTTCTGGATAACCCTCACTGTTATTTTTTGACAATTTCGCATTATTTTCAAATTTAATTAGAGAAAAAGTATCAAGATTTATAGCTCTTGGTGTGTCTCCATACATACAAGTTCCACCCGCATAACTAACCTTAAACGCAACATTTTTCTTATCAGGAGAAAGAACAAACATACTTGCTTCTACCTCTTCTTCCCCTACTTGCACCGATTTGACAAATTTTTCGTTTTTATAAATTTCGACAAAAACATCATTCCATTTGCGATCGGGTCTATCTAATATAACTGCTTGAAATGAATAATCTCCCGCTTTAGTGGTCGGTGAAGTTTGAGTATTGACAAAACTATTTTGATCCGCTGGTGATTGATAATTATTATCCTCTGTATTTTGTGGAGTAGGAGTCGAACTTTTTCCCGCAAAATATGCGCCTCCACCAACCGCTAAAACTCCAAGCACGATTACTAAAATAAAAACTGGCGCAAAACCTTTATTGTATTTCATAATTTTATTTTCTAGATTGAAAAAACTTAATAATAACTTATCAAGAGTATAACGTGTTTTTTATGTATTTGCTGAAATAAGTGAAGCTGAAGTTATATCTTCTTCCCCAATATCTTTCATTATATTCATCACCTGCTTGGCATAATTATGTACTACCGAAGGAGGATTATATGTCTTGAGTATTTCTTCGGTAGTCTTGCCGGCATAGTGATGATCGGTATTGGGATTGTTGCCGCCTAAATTGCGAGCCACGGTTTCAATCGCCTGATCAAAACTATCAAATTTTATTTTTTTACCCCAACCAAAAGGGTTGTTTGGGGCAAACATATTTTTTCCTGCAGTCGATTCCTGGATAGCGATCGCTGGTAAAAGCCGCCAGTCCAGACCATTCTTTTCCGCTTCGAGAACCATCTTCATACCCATACCTTCTAAAGGCATGTCACGCTCTCTAAAATATCTATCAATAGCAGCTACTTTTTGATCTTTGATTTGCTGGAGAGCAACCTGCATGTCAATAGCTTCGGGATTAAGAGCTAAAGTTTCAGGTGTCGTTTCCGTTTCAATATTAACTTTTTGAGCTAATACATTCTGCGAAATCCCATAAATTTCAGGGTTATGAAGAGGTGTAAACACAAAAGGGAAACTCATAACCGGGAAAATCACCAGAGATTGAACAAAACGTATTAAATTGTTCTTTTTCATATTAAGACGGTATGGGCTCCGCCAACTCTGTATCGGAAAGACTTCAGCCAATTTAACCTAAAAACCCTACCCAAAGATCCTATCAGATTTGGGTTTAGAAGTCAAAATTGTATGCTAGAATGAGATCATGAAAATTGGGATTTTTGATTCGGGACTGGGAGGGCTGATTGTCGCTCGGGCGATACGGAAAATGATGCCGGAATATGACTATATTTACTTTGGCGACACCAAAAGAGTGCCTTATGGCAACAAATCGCATAAAGCAGTTTATGAATTTACCCGCGAGGCGGTGGAATATCTTTTCCAAAAAGAAAATTGCGCCATCGTGATTATCGCTTGCAACACGGCCAGCGCCCGGGCCTTAAAAAGAATCCAGCGAGAATATTTGGCGAAAAATTTCAAAGATAGGAAAGTTCTCGGAGTTCTAATTCCGGCGGCAGAAGTGGCGGCCCAATTTAAAAGAGTCGGGGTGCTCGCGACTCTCGGCACTGTTACCTCCAACGCTTGGGCGATAGAAATAAAAAAGTTTAATCGCAAGATGAATAATCAGACTAAAGTCTTTCAAAATCCCGCGCCCTTGCTCGTGCCCTTAGTCGAAGAAGGAGAAAACGAAAGAGCCAAACCATTCATTGTAAAATATCTGCAACCTTTTCGGAATAAAAATATAGACGCGCTCGTCTTGGGTTGTACCCACTATCCGATCCTGAAGAAAGAAATTAAAGAAAATGTCGGGCACAGCGTAAAAATTATATCGCAAGATAAAATCATCCCCCGCAAACTGAAAGAATATTTAGCTCGACATCCAGAAATTGCCAAAAAACTATCCAAGAAAAGAAGCGTAAAAATAATTACCACCGACAAAACGCAGAACATGGATCGTTTGGTAAAAAAATGGTTTGGCAGTATCATAAAAAAATGACTAAAATAGGGCTGAAAACTAAGATAACAGGTATTGTATCCGTGCTCAAGAAAGACGGCAAAATCCATTTGGCAAAATGTATAGAAGAAAATTGGAACAAGACAGCCTTCGAATATTCCAAGCAATTGAACTTCTGGCGGCCAAAGAAAGCAATGGAGAGCGAACTAGAGAGTGCTTTTGCTGCCGAGCTAGAGCGTCTGGAATTTGACGCTATGTCCAAAGAAGAAATTTTGTTTTCCTTAAAAAAGCGTAGGATATTGCAGACCGCGCCACACCTCGGACTGACAGAAGGTCCTCGCATGCTCTGCATCAACTGGCTCGGATCGCTCGGAGTACCGGAAAAAGAATTTTACGTCGTCGGCATGTTTTCCGGAATTCCCTTTTCCAACCGTTCCCGCCCGGGACGAATCAATCGGAAAAAAGAAGCTAATGAAGAAAATTGAAGAGAAGCTGAATCCCCTGCCAGTAAAACTGACCAAATTCTTGCCGCAAGCGGTTCCTGGCGCTTCTTACACCAAGTGGGCGCTCCAGGCCTGCCAGCATACTGAAAGAAGAATTTTAAATAAAAATAATTTAGTTTATATTGATATCAATGAAGTGGTTGCCAATTATTTGGTCCAAGTTCTCCGGAATAGCGCTCATGTTTTTCACAAGATATTTTTTGACCCAAAAATTCGCAAGCAATTTATGTCGGTCTTTCCCCGGGAGATAATGTTTTATACGCCGGTCTTAAACGGAAAATATGAAGATATGGAAAACATGTTTTTCGGCGATGAAGGTTCTCAGAGCTTAAAGGGTAAAAATAAAGAAATTTCCCTGGGTAATCCGGAAATTTTAATCGAAGAGATCCAAAGCGGCTGGGTCTGTCCGTCACTTCTGCTCACCTTCATCGCCCTTTCCTTCCTGAATCAATTTAAGTGTTTCGGTTCTTTCGCCCAGGTGGAGTATTTGCCCGTCTACCAAGAAAAATTGGCCCGGCTCCCTTTCATGAAAATATTTAAAATAGAATCTATTATGACCTCAAACTTAACAACTGGAGTTTTCCCTGACGGCATCGACACTTTTCCGGCCGATCTGATTATCCATGGAGAGAATTTGAAACAAAAGGAAAACTGGCTTTTTGGGGAACTCCTTCTGCCCATCCGGAGTTCTTTAATCGGCAGCTATTTTACCGGCGATCAAAGACAAAATGGAAACAAATAGATTAACAAAAATCGCCTCATCGGCGATCCGCCGGAGAGGAGGAAAGGTCCACTTGATCGGTATTGCTGGCTCCGGGATGTCCGCCCTGGCGGTTCTTTTCAAAGAGTCCGGCTGGAACGTGACGGGCAGCGACGCAAATTCTTTTGAGCCCATCCCGACTTATCTCCAGAAAAATAAAATATTTTTTTACAAAAAATATGACGCGAAAAATATTCCTAAAAATGTAGATCTAGTAATCATGGGAAATAATATACCTCTTGCTTTGAAAGAAAATCCAGAGAAAAAATTTGTTATAAGATCGGGTGTCCCCATCCAATCCTTACCCGAGGCCTTGGCCATGCTTTCCAAAGATACCGAAAATATCGTAGTAGCGGGCAGTTCCGGCAAATCCACTTGCGCCACACTTCTGGCTTGGTGTTTATTTAAAGCCAAAAAGGATCCTTCTTATTTTATCGGAGCCTTGCCGCTTGATTTGAAACATTCTTCGCATTTAGGATCGGGTAAAGACTTTGTGCTGGAAGGCGATGAATATACATCTGCGAAAGATGACCGGCGTTCTAAATTTTTGCACTTTTATCCCGCATCCGTTTTGCTGACTTCGGTAACACACGACCACATCAATATTTTCCCGACCGAAAAATCATATAAGGCACCATACAAAAAATTAGTAGCCAAAATTCCCCAGCACGGCTTGCTGGTTTATTCTCTGGAAGGGAAAAATAATAAAGAAATATCAAAATACGCAAAAAGTAAAAAAGTAAGTTACTCTTTATCCAACAAAAAGCCTGCCCGCCATGGCGGGGCTGATTATTATGCCCAAAATATAAAATTTGGTTTACAATCCTCTTTCGATCTCCTGTATCAAGGCAAAAAAATCGCCACAATAAAAACTAAACTTTTGGGCAAGCACAATATTGAAAATATCATTGGGGTGGCAGCACTGCTTTTGGAAAATAAAAAAATAACGCCTAAGGTTTTTGCGGAGGCTGTAAATTCATTTCACGGCATTCAAAATCGGATCGAACTCCTGTCTAAGAACTCGACTATTCCAGTTTATGCCGGCTTGGGATCTTCTTACGAGAAAGCCCGATCTATTTTTGACGCAATGCATCTCCACTTTCCCAAAAAGAGACTCATTGCTGTGTTTGAGCCGCACGCTTTTTCTTGGCGTAACCGGAAATTTTTGGAGTGGTATAGAAATATTTTCGATAATGTAAATGAAGTTGTGATGCTACCAACAATTTCGCGCGGTAAAAAAGCGAAAGGTCAATTAACGACCAAAGAAGTATGGGATGCGGTTAAAAAATATAGAAATATTCATACCGCGAAAAGTGAAAAAGATGCCCTGCAAATTATTAAAAAAATAGTGAAAAGTAGCGATGTTGTTGCCCTAGTTTCATCTGGTCCTATGTTGGGACTTACTAAATCAGTACCCAAATTATTTGCCAAAAAAAGCTGACTTTAATTCCTCTAGATCGTCAAAGTGATTTTTCACACCCTTGATTTCCTGATAATTCTCGTGGCCCTTGCCGGCGCAGAGAATTACATCGCCACCGTGGGCCAATCGGACAGCTTCTTTTATCGCTTCACGTCTATTCGGAATCGATTTTACTTTTTGTATTTCCTCCGGATATAATCCGGCTATCATGTTGGCAATAATTTTATTTGGATCTTCGCTGCGAGGATTGTCAGACGTAAAAATTGGAATATCGGATAAAACTACGCCAATTCTGCCCATTTTGGAACGTTTACTGGAATCACGATCTCCCCCGCAACCAAAAACGGAAATTATCTTGCCTGTATCATCCGGTCGTAGTGAAGCTTCTTTTGATTTTAATTCTCCGATAGTTAGAAGCACCTTTTCTAGCGCGTCCGGCGTATGCGCATAATCCACTATAACTAGAACTCCGCTCGGAGAAGTAAAGTGTTGAAAGCGTCCCCGAGGCGGCTCGATATTTTCTAAAATTTTATTTACTTTTGACATGTCAAAACCAAGAAGTGAGCAAGTGCCCCAGACAGCAAGTAGATTGTAAGCGTTGAATTTCCCTATCAATTTTGATTTTATTTTTTTCTCGCCAAAATCAAGCTCCAGCCCGTTGAAATCAATTTTTTTAATTTTTCCCTTAAAATCAGCGGCTTTAGTAAATCCATATAATTTCTTGATAGCTTTCGTGCCTTCTAAAATCCTGTTTCCATATGCATCGTCTGCGTTAGACAGGGCAAAAGCAGTTTTAGGAAGTATTTTAAAAAAATTTTGTTTGGCCAAAAAATAATTTTTTATATTTAAGTGGTAATCCAAGTGGTCCTGGGTTAGATTGGTAAAAATCCCGCCGGTAAAATTGATTCCAGCAACCCGTTTTTCCTCCATCCCATGCGAAGACACTTCCATGAAAACATAACCGCACCCTTCTCTCGCCATTTCGGAGAGAAGTTTATTCAATTGCAATCCTTCCGGAGTTGTGAAATCAGTTGGGATTTTTCTGCCGGCAATAATATGTTCCACGGTGCCGATGAGGCCGGCTTCGTACCCGAGCGCGGTCGCAATTTTGTAAAGAAGCGTAGTGATAGTGGTTTTGCCATTAGTGCCTGTGACTCCGATAATTTTTAATTTTTTGTAAGGATACCCAAAAATGTGAAAACCGATAAAAATATTCACCAAACGCCGGATAGCCGGAGCCCAATTTGCATAATTAAGTTTTTTGAAAATGTTTTTCATACTCTTTTATACCTTACTTTGCAATTTAAACAATATCATAATTTGCATTGCAAAACTATTTCGTGTAATACTATGTTGAATGAAATTATTAATTGTTGAGTCGCCCTCTAAAGCCAAGACGATCGAAAAATATCTCGAAGGCGCTTCCTCCTCTTCGGCGGATAAGTTTATTGTGCGCGCATCGGTGGGGCACATTCGAGATTTACCGAAGTCAAATAAAAAAGCCATTGATATTGAGAGGGGTTTTATTCCCCATTATGAAATTTCCAAAGGCAAAGAAAAAATTGTGCGCGAATTGCAGGTCTTGGCCCAAAAAGCAAAGGAAGTAATCTTGGCAACTGACCCCGATCGCGAGGGTGAAGCCATAGCTTGGCATATCGAGACGCTATTAAAAAAAGATCATAAGGTTAAAGCTCCTATAGAAAGAGTAACTTTTCATGAAATTACCAAAGAAGCGGTACAAGAGGCGTTAGGGCATCCGCGGGCAATTGATACAGCTTTACGCAAAGCTCAAGAGGCGCGGAGAGTCTTGGATCGCCTGGTGGGTTATGATCTGTCCGGACTCATTTGGAAAAAAGTACGCTATGGGCTCTCGGCGGGACGGGTGCAATCTCCGGCGCTCCGCATCATTATGGAACGTGAGCGGGAAATCCGGGCTTTTGTTCCGGAAAAATTCTGGAGGATTTTTGGATTATTTGAAACTTTAAAGAATGAAAGGATTACTCTCGAGTGCAGTGAAGAACCTCGAGATGAAAAATTAGTAGAAAAAATACTGGAGTTCGGAAAATCCGGAATTTGGACTGTGAAAGATGTCAAAGAATCCGAACAAAAAAGAGTTCCGCGGGCGCCTTTTACCACTTCCACTTTGCAACAGACAGCTAGCTCCCGCCTCGGCTACTCCCCTTCGCGTACCATGCAAATCGCCCAAAAACTTTACGAAGCTGGGCACATTACTTATATGCGTACCGACAGCACCAATTTGTCGGTAGCGGCGCAAACCCAAATTATTTCACTGGTGGAAAAAAAATACGGAAAAGAATATGCGCAAGCGAGAATTTATAAAACCAAAACCAAGAATGCCCAGGAAGCTCATGAAGCTATTCGACCAACCCATGCCGAAAAAATGATTGTTGGCAACAGCGAACAAGACAACTTGTATCGACTCATTTGGGAACGAGTTGTGTCTTCGCAAATGACTGATGCAAAATTATTGAAGACAAAAATTACAGCGAACATAATTTCCCCCTCTCCTTTACAAGGAGAGGGCCGGGATGAAGTGATCCCTGACTTCTCGGCCACCGGTTCGCGCTTGCTTTTCCCCGGATGGCTTAAAGTAGATAGCGACGCCAGGGGTGATGATGTGGAATTGCCGAAATGCAGTGTAGGACAAAAATTGAAATTATTAGATTTGGAGAGCGTTGAAAAATTCACCGAGCCGCCAGGCAGATACAGTGAAGCAGGTCTGATTAAAGAGTTAGAAGCCAGAGGCATCGGTCGGCCTTCTACTTATGCCTCGATCATGCGGACTATCGAGGAAAGAGGATATATTTCCAAGCAAGGAAAAACTTTATTTCCGACTGACACGGGAGAAGTAGTTTCGGACTTTTTGGAAAAACATTTTGCCAATTATATTTCCGATACTTTCACCGCCGAAATGGAAGACGAATTAGATGAAATTTCTCGCGGTGAGCGCAAATATGAAAAGACGCTGAAAGATTTTTACGGCCCATTTTTGAAAGATGTCCAAGCCAAAGAAAAGCTCGAGAAAGCCACCAATTTAGGCGAAGCGCCAGAAAATATTAAATGTCTTAAATGCGGATCAAGTATGATTATCAAGCTCGCCCGCAGTGGCAAATTTTATTCTTGTTCGAAATATCCAGACTGTGATGGGGCTTTAATGCTGAATGGCACGAAATTAAAATCCCCAGAAGAAACGGGAGAAAAATGTTCAGACTGCGGTGAAAAAAAGGGGAAATCCGGCGGCGGCAAGCTAGTGATCCGCGAGCGCCGCGACGGCACTGGCACTTTTATTTCTTGTTCTCGTTATCCAAAATGTAAATTCATAAAAAGCGATAAGGCAGATGAAGCGAAAAAAAGAACCGGCGTGGTGTGTCCCGTTTGCAAAACCGGAGACATTAGCGACAAACCAACCGGCGCCATCTGCAAAGAATGCGGCAGTTTAATGATGGAAGGCACAAAGACCATACCGGAAAGATGTAGTAATAAAGCTTGCAAAATGCACAATCCACACAAGATACCTAAGATTGAAAGATAAAATTTACCAAACTTTCTGCGATCGCAGAATCTTAAGTGATCACGATCTTGAACATATGTAAAAGATAGTGGAAAATATTTTACACGCTAAAATTAGAGATATTGTATAAATCGGCATCGTCGTTTTTGATTTCCTCTTTTGATCTATCGTCAACTGGTGTTTGTGCTTCCGAGCTTATTGGGATAGCGCCTGGGATAGCGCCTAAAGCGCTATCTGGTGTTTTGGGCTCGGTACTTTCTATATGCTTCTCCAGCATTTCAGTCGGTTTTTTTTCCATTTCTCCTTTCTGAATCGATGCTAAAATCGCTCGCAAATCTTCGGTCGAAAAATAATCTATTTTAATCTGCCCGCCGAGTTCTTTTCGGTCGATATGCACTCGGGTGCCCAATTTTTCTTGAAATTCTTCTTCGAGTTCGATGATCTCTGGGTCTGGCATAAATTCTTTCTTGCGCACTCGATCATAAGCTATTTTCCTGGCTAGCCGCTCTGCTTCGCGCACGGTTATTTTTTTGTAAACAATTTCTTTAAACAAAACCATCTGCTCTTCGGGATGATCGGCGAGCATAAGAAGCGGTCGAGTATGGCCATCACTCAATTTGCCTTCTCGCAGTCCGTTTAAGATTTCTTCCGGTAAAGTAAGAATGCGAAGCGAGTTGGTAACATATTCCCTGCTCCGACCCATTTTTTTGGCGACTTCGTTGTGAGTGAATTTAAATTCATTGACTAACCTAAAAAAGGCGCGAGCGCGATCCACCACATTTAAATCTTCCCGTTGTAAATTCTCAATAATTGCGAGTTCCAACTTCATCAAAGACGTGTCGCCCTCTCTGATAATCACTGGTACTTGCGAAACCCGAGCCAAAATAGCCGCTCGAAGTCTTCGCTCGCCGGCGATAAGCTCATACTCCGTTACTAATCCCCCACCTTCTTTTTCTCTTTCTACCCGAGAAACGGTAAGTGGCTGCAGCACTCCGTATTGACGGATGGAATCGGCCAAGTCCTGAAGTCGCGCCTCGTCAAAGTCGCGCCTTGGTTGAAAAGGATTTGGTTTTATTTTATCGGTATCAACCCAGAAAATTGAATTAGAATACATGTTGGACACATTTGTATTTTACCATGAATTAAAGTAAAATAAAAATCATAGAAAAAATAAAGGCCCAGGTGGCGGAATTGGTAGACGCGATAGACTCAAAATCTATTGATGGCAACATCATGAGAGTTCGATTCTCTCCCTGGGCACAAAGAGAGACGTTTGCAAAATTAGAAATAAGGGGCGAGTTTTCAGAATGAAAACTCGCGCTAGGTAATCCGCTTCCGCCCTTTGCGGAAGCGACAAAATCCCAAAGTTCCCCCCAGTGTATGGAAACCGTTTTGTCCTTAAGAGAAGGGTTAGAGCCGATACTTTGCAAAAACTTCTTCCATTCAAGATGATTGGAAGTTTTTTCTAATTCCATGGCTT
>Ga0076022_114_pt1 | contig 11645 bp, 12 predicted proteins | sample RifGroB1_FD_68099 | JGI IMG/M metagenome (GOLD analysis project Ga0076022, IMG submission 68099) | Parcubacteria bacterium GW2011_GWB1_41_6 | reverse complement strand
CCGGTTCCCCAAAAAATCTCCATCAGCATTCCCAAAGAAAAATATCCGGTCAAAGAACTGAAATATGACGAAGACAATGATTATTTTTCGCTTCTGATCACGGTCCAGGGAGTAAATTTTAATAAAGACGATTTAATCTTTAAAGAAACTTTGCCTAAAACCGACAGTATTTTCTATTTCTGCCGAAATTTTGATTTTGAAAAACTCAACCATTTTAAAACCCTGATTGAAATACCGGAAAAAGAAAGCGTCATTCTCATAAAACCCGGGGAGGAGACAGTCAGCGAAAAAGCTTTCGAAATTATTGATTCGTTTAGCTTTGACAACGAGATTTTAAAAACCAGCCACTTGCCTACCCTGCTTTTTGCCGCGGTTTTTAAAGAAACCGACGGTTTTAAAAATATTTCCCAGGGCGCGCTCCGGCTGGCCGCCCGGCTCTTGGAGTTGGGAGCGGATAAAGAAACGACCGAAAATATTTTTAGCCAAGACAAAATTCCTGCTTTTTGGCAAATGCTGGGCCGGGCCTTGGCCAGAACCGCCGTTGACCAAAATCTTCAAAGCTCCTGGACTTTTCTTTCCAAAAAAGATTTTGAAAAACATAAAGCCGAACCAAAAGAAGAATTTCTGCTTAAAATACTGAAAGAAATCAGCCAAACCGTGCCCGGCCAAACATTCTCTTTAATCCTTTGGCCGGCGCCTACTCAAAACGCGTTTGACCTAAATAACGAAGATGAAATCTGGGCAACGATAAAATCCGCTGACGCGGTTAAACTGAATTTTCTGGCTACGGAACTTAAAACGAAAAACCAAAACGGCCACCTGAAAACCGGGCCTTTTAAAACTTTTTCGGAAGCGGAAATCCAAATCAGAAGAGCTTTGAAAAGCGCGATTTTTTAAGGTAAAATTCTAATAATGGCCGTCAACAAAGAAAAAATAGAAGAACTGCGAAAACAAGAAGCCGAAGATCTTGCTAAAATTTTAAGTCAAAAATACCAACTCCCCTATCTTGACCTAACCAGAATCACCATTGACCTGGATTCTTTAAAAATCGTTCCGGAAAAAACCGCCCGGGAGAGCCGGCTGGCCGTTTTTCAAAGCGTGGGCAAAAAACTTCAGGTGGCGGTGCGAAACCCCGATATCCCCTCAACCCGAGAAATTCTGGAAGAATTAAAACGAACCGGCTACACCGCCCAACTTTTTATTGTTTCGGAAAACAGCCTCCAAAAAGCCTGGTCGCGATACAAAGAAGTGCCGGAATTCACGGAAATTTCAAAAGGACTGATTGAAATATCCGAAGAAAAAATTGATAATTTTCTGGTCAAAATCAAAAATACCGCAGATTTAAAAACCGCCCTGGAAACGTTGGCTAATTCAAACCAAGCCCGAAAAATATCGGAAATGCTGGAAGCGATCCTAGGGGGAGCTTTGAGTTTGGAAGCTTCGGACGTCCATATTGAACCCCAAGAAGAAACGGCCCGTTTAAGAACGCGGCTGGACGGTGTTTTACAAGACGTGGTCTTTTTTGACAAAAAAACATACTCCCTTATCCTTTCCAGAATCAAGCTGATTTCCGAACTAAAATTAAACATCCACGACAAAGCCCAAGACGGCCGCTTCACCATTCGGGCCCAGACCAACGACATTGAAGTCAGAACTTCCATCTTGCCCGGCCCCTTTGGCGAATCAATCGTCTTAAGAATTCTCAATCCAAAAACCATTGCCTTGGCTTTTGCCGACCTGGGCCTGCATCCGGTTCTTTTGGAAATTATGGAAAAAGAAATCGACCGGCCCAACGGCATGATTCTCACCACCGGTCCGACCGGCTCCGGCAAAACCACCACCCTTTACGCCTTTGTCAAAAAAATTTACTCTCCGGCGACAAAAATAATCACCATTGAAGACCCGATTGAATATCACTTAGCCGGAATCAGCCAAACCCAAGTGAAAGAAGAAAAAGGATACGATTTTGCCAAGGGCCTACGTTCCATCCTGCGCCAAGACCCGGACATCATCTTGGTGGGAGAAATCAGAGATTTGGAAACGGCCGAAACAGCCATGCACGCCGCCCTAACCGGCCATCTGGTTTTTTCCACTCTCCACACCAATAATGCCGCCGGCACCGTTCCCCGCCTGATTGACTTGGGAGTCAAACCGAACATCATCGCTCCGGCCATCAATGTGGCCATGGCTCAGCGGCTGGTAAGAAAACTTTGTGCTCAATGCAAACAAAAAGACTTGCCAACCGCCGAAGAAAAATCAACAATAGAGAAAATACTGAAAGACCTGCCCAAAAACATTGCCCAGCCCGACTTAAGCAATTTGTCAATTTTCCGGCCGAAAGGATGCGGCCATTGCAATGCTACCGGCTACCAAGGCCGGGTGGGCGTGTTTGAGGCGATTCTTATCAACGACGAAATAGAAAAATTGATTTTAAAAACTCCTTCGGAAAATGAAATCACAAAGGCGGCAAAAAAACAAAATATTCCAACCATAGAGCAAGACGCAATTTTAAAAGCCATAAGCGGCATCACCTCTTTGGAAGAAATCAAACGAATTCTGGGGGTGTTTTAACACCCCCAGAAAGGAGTTTTTAAAGAATAAATTCTTTAAAAATTAAAAATTAAAACCGTTGGCCTCTAGGCAACCGCCTTTATATAATAAAAGCTCAGATTTCCGTCAAGGATAGCTCCAGTTTACCCCGCCAAGGCAAGGCACCAAAACGTCCTTAACAAGGAACCCAAAAACAACAAGTGTTGTTGCCTAGAGGCCAACGGTTTTAATCAAAAACAAATTTTGAAATCACATTCGCTATTTTAACAAAAAATTTAGAATATGTCAAGTATTACCCCGCCCAATCAAAAACAAGAAGACAGATCGCTTGATCAGGCGCTCCGGCCTAAAAAATGGAACGAATACATCGGCCAAGAAGCGGTCAAAAAAAATCTGAAAATTCTCATCCAAGCCGCCCTGGAAAGAAACGAGCCGGTGGAACATTTGCTTTTCTACGGACCGCCCGGCACCGGAAAGACAAGTTTGGCTTTACTTATTGCCAAAGAAATGAACAGCCAAATTAAAACCACCTCGGGCCCGGCCATTGAAAAAATCGGGGACTTGGCAGCCATCCTCACCAACCTGTCGGATAAAGACATTTTTTTTATTGACGAAGCTCATCGGCTTAATAAACTGATAGAAGAAATTCTTTACCCGGCTATGGAATCGCGGAATCTGGATATTATCATCGGCAAGGGGCCTTCGGCTAGGACTTTCCAGCTCCAGCTTCCTCCTTTTACCTTAATCGCCGCCACCACCAGAGCTTCTTTGCTTTCCGGGCCTTTACGTTCGCGCTTCTCCGGCGGCACCTTCCGCTTGGAGTTCTACAGCCAAGAAGAAATAAGCCAAATCCTGGCCAACTCCTCAAAAATCCTTGGTATTGAGGCCGAGGCCGCGGCTCTGGAAGAAATCGCCAAAAGAAGCCGCTTCACTCCCCGCGTGGCCAACCGGCTTCTTAAACGGTGCCGCGATTACGCCCAAGTTCACCAGCAAAAAATCAACCAAGAAACAGCTTTGGCCGCTTTGAAACTATTGGAGATAGACGAACTAGGATTAGAAAAAGCCGACCGAACCATTCTTTCCGCCATCATCGCCAAATTCAACGGCGGGCCGGTCGGCATTCAAACCTTGGCCGCGGCCGTGGCCGAAGACGAACAAACAATTGAAGAACTTTACGAACCCTATCTTATGCGGTTGGGATTTTTGGAAAGAACTCAGCGGGGTCGGCTGACCACCCAGCTGGCTTACAAGCATTTGGGTTTAAAAAAACCATCTCAATCTCCCCTAATCTAAACTAAACCCTAACTACTAATCACAAATTACTAATATGTCCGGCCACAGTAAATGGTCTCAAATTAAACATAAAAAAGCCCAGAGCGACGCCAAGAAAGGCAGGCTCTTTTCCAAAATCAGCCGGATGATAACTCTGGCGGCCCGCCAAGGAGCTAAGCCGGACATGAATCCGGAACTTCGGCTGGCCATTGAAAAAGCCAAAGAAATTAATATGCCTTCCGATAATATTGAGCGGGCGATAAAACGCGCTCTGGGCAAAGAAACGGAAAAACTGGAAGAAGCGCTTTATGAAGCTTATGGCCCGGCCGGCATTGGAATTTTAATTGAGGGCATTACCGACAACAAAAACAGAACTCTAAACGAATTAAAACACATCCTTAATGAACATAACGCCAAACTGGCGGAAAGCGGTTCGGTTCTTTGGCTTTTTGAAAAAAAAGAAGGCGGCTGGACGCCCAAATACGGCGTTAAACTTTCGGATGAAAATGACAAAACCGCTTTTGAAAATCTACTGGAAGAATTGAGCGAGCAAGACGACGTGCAAGAAGTTTATTCCAACGCTGAATTATGAAAATAATAGGAATTGATCCGGGTTTTGGCCGGATGGGATATGCCATTGTTGAAAAAACCGGCCAGAAAGAAAAATTGATTGAAGCGGACTGCATCCAAACCAAGACCGGCCAAAAACACGAGGCGCGTCTGCTCCAATTGGGCCAGTCCCTGGAAACGATAATCAAAAAACACAAACCACAGGCCTTGGCCGTAGAAAAATTATACTTTGCCAAAAACCAAAAAACAGCCCTGGCCGTGGCTGAAGCGCGCGGCGTTGTCCTTTATCTGGCCGGTTTTTATCAACTTGAAGTTCTTGAATTTAGTCCCCTGGAGATAAAAATGGGACTGACGGGCTACGGCCGGGCCGATAAAAACCAAATTAAAAAAATGCTAAGGCTTATTTTAAAAAATAATGATTTGCCCAAACTAGATGATGCCACCGACGCCATTGCCATAGCCTTAATCGGCTTATCCAGAGCTTATCCACATCTCTCTTAAAAGTTCTTTACAAATTATTTTATTCTTGTTAATAAATAAAGAATCCAGTGAAAGGTCGCTAATTTCTTTAAAATTGTCTTATTTATCAATCATGGACTTAATCAAGGAACAAGACATCCTTAAAATGGAAGAAGACGCGGAAGACGAAGAAGATTCAATGGAAGGAGATGATACGGATGTTGATGAAGACGAGGAAGAAAAGGAGGAAGATTAAAAATGGTTAACAAAAAACACCCCCGCTTAGCGGGGGTGTTTTTTATGCGTCTAAACAATAACTCTGATAAACCTTCTTTTTCCCACTTTAACCAATCCCGGCTGGCTGATTTTAAAGTCAAAATCCTTAACAATCTGGCCGGCCATTTCAATCGCTCCGGCTTTAACCAAACGTCGAAAATCGGATTTTGATTCTACTAAGCCCTCGGCCAAAAGAAAAGCGGCTAACTCCGTGCCTTTTTCAATTTTGATTTCTTTAATGTCTTCCGGCTCGGCTTTTTGCTGAAAAGTTTTTATAAAATTATCACGGGCTTTGTCCGCGGCTTCCCGGCTCCAATATTTTTTGGTAATCTCCCAAGCCAGCTCAAGTTTCAAATCGCGGGGATTTTCTCCGGCTTTTAATCTCTCCTCTTTTTTAAAAACTTCTTCTTCCGGAAGCCAGGCGGCCAAAAGGAAGTAATCCAAAATCAAATCGTCTTTGATTGACATAATTTTCCCGAACATTTCCCCGGGTTTTTCATTGATGTTTAAAACATTGCCCCAAGTGGTGGCCATTTTCCTTCCGTCCAGCCCGAAAAGCATCTTGGTGGTTAAAATATCCTGGGCCGGCTGGTCAAAATATTCCTGGATTTTTCTTCCAGCCAAAAGATTGAAAAGCTGATCAAACCCGCCTATTTCAACATCGGCTTTCACCATGACCGAATCATAGCCCTGATACAAAGGATAATGGAATTCCCGCAAACTGATTTCCTGATTCTTTTCCCATCTTTCTTTGAAATTCCGGCGAGCCAACATCTGGTTAACCGTGAATAAATCGGCTAAACGGTCAAGCTCAATGGGTTTTAATTTTGAAAGCCATTGGCTATTTTTCCGCCATTCAACTTTTGAAACATCCAGGATTCGGCTCAGTTGCTCTTTGTAGGTTTTCATATTCTTAACCACTTCTTCTTCCGAAAGAAACGGCCTTTTGGCAAACTTGTCCGAAGGATCGCCGATTTGGGCGGTGTAATCGCCCACAATGAAAATTATCTGGTGCCCCAAATCCTGAAATTCTTTTAGTTTCCATAAAACCACGGCCCGGCCGATGTGAATGTTCGGCCCGGTCGGGTCAATGCCAAGTTTCACTCTTAATTTTTCTCCGGAAGCGAGCCGTTTTTCCAGATTTTCTCTGACCGCTACCTCGCTCACCCCCTTAGTTAAAACTTCTTTGATTTTTTCCGGGCCGGTGTTGATTTTTTCTTTGAAAAATCCCATAAAATAAACTTATCAGAAATTTCCGCTTTTTACAAAATCCAGACCTTAAACATTTACTTCAATTTTGCACGGGAATTGTGGTATAGCATTGTTATTTTTTTCTTGTGTTGCTCTAACAAATTTTTAATTTTTTTACATTTTTCGGGTTCCTTAAGATAATAATAATCATCAAAGATAATAAATATAACATTTTCCGCAATGCCTAATTCTTTTATTTTTGACAATGTTTTAAGGTCTTTTTCTATAACTCCCTCGGCAGTTTTAGTATTAAAGTTCTTAGCTTCTACTGAATAGTGAAAACATTTTCCATGCATTCTCTATCATTTTTTCAAATAGGGGTCTGGAGTTTTTTCTTTTGTCTATCATAAAAAATAGCAATTAAATTTTTGCTTTATTTTCGACCTTTTGGTTATCCCCATTTTTTTTTGACTATTGACACTATTTATCCTTTTGCTATACTGATAATGTCTTTCGGTTCTATAGAACCGTTAGGGTTATACATCCCAGGATCACCCTCTTAATTGAGGGTGGTTTTATTTTGTTCTTTTGCGCGATATTTTAAATCCTTACCCCAAATCTCATGTATATCCTTTAAATCAAAATATCCATTTCCGCCCGTTTTTAATTCGTGGGAAATGTTGCCTTTGGACGAAAAAATATAAAATTTTTTACCGCTATTTTTCAAATAGTTTACAAGAGCCAAAAAATCAGCATCTCCACTAAACAAAACTGCCGTGCCGTATTTGTTCAGATTATGCATGGCATCTATTGTTATCTCTACATCCATATTCCCTTTTTCAATAATAGATTCTCCATTTTTACTGACAACAGGGATTCGTTTTAATTCTTTTTTTCTTACGGTAAAACCAAGGCCTTTTTTAAGATATGTATAAAATCTGTGCTTTCCGTCTAAATCATAATCTCTCGTCCCATCTTTTGGATAGGCGTCATAATAAAAAATCTCAACTTTGTCCGCGTCAAAGTGCTTTCTAAAATAATTTTTTAGAGTTTTGTATTCAATAAACTTTTTTATTGACTTAACCGCATTCCAAACATTAGAAGCGTCAATAAAAACATAGACGCTGTTCGGATTCCTTATTTCTTTTAATTTTTGATAAAACATATCTTACTCCAAAAACTAAATTTTTGCTCTCTGATGATTTTCCTTTATTGTAATTATACAGAAAAATATTACTTTTTCAAAACCGCGAAACTGATTGAAATTTTGGGAGATTTGGGCTATCTTTAGAAAATAAATAAAAATAATTGTTTTAATGGCTAAAAAACCCAGATTTTTAACTTTTTTGGTTGTGGCTGTCGGCCTCATCGCCGGGCTTTTTATTGTTGGCTTGATTTGGGCCTCGGCTTTGGATATTCCCGACTTTGAATCTTTTGAGAGCCGCAAGGTTATTCAATCAACAAAAATTTACGACCGAACCGGCCAAGTTCTGCTTTACGACGTCCACGGCAATATCAAACGCACCAATGTTGCCTTGGAAGAAATTCCCCCCAATGTCAAAAATGCCACTGTCGCCATAGAAGACACCGGCTTTTACAATCACATCGGCATCAGCTTCAGTTCCATTATAAGAGCTTTCCTGGCCAATATTAAATCAGGAGGCATTAGCCAGGGCGGGTCAACCATAACCCAGCAATTGGTGAAAAACACCTTTCTTACCCCCGAACAAACCGTAAGCCGCAAAATCAAAGAACTTGTTTTGGCTTTAAAAGTGGAAAGAGTTTTCTCAAAAGACAAAATACTGGAGCTTTATCTTAATGAAATTCCTTACGGAGCCAGCAACTACGGCGTGGAAGCGGCCAGTGAAAGTTTTTTTAATAAAAAAGTCAACGAGCTCACCTTGGCCGAAGCGGCCTACCTGGCGGCCCTGCCTAAAGCGCCCACCTACTATTCGCCTTACGGCCCGCACCGCGACGCCCTGGAAGAACGCAAAAATATTATTTTAAAAAGAATGCTTAACCTAGCCTACCTAACTCAGGAAGAATACGAACAAGCCAAAAACGAAAAAGTTGTTTTTAGCGCCAAAGGAGATGAAAGTTTAAAAGCCCCTCATTTTGTCGTCTATATCAAAAATTATTTGGCGGAAAAATACGGCGAGGATTTTGTGGAACAAGGCGGCCTGAAAGTCATTACCACTCTTGACTACAACCTTCAACAAAAAGCCGAGACGCTGGTGAAAAAATACGCCGAAGAAAACGAAAAAAAATTCAGCGCCTATAACGCCGGGCTGGTTGGTTTGGACCCGAAAACCGGACAGATTTTGGTAATGGTCGGCTCGCGCGACTGGGCTGGCGAGTCCCGGCCCCAAGGATGTTTGGCCGGGCTTAACTGCAAATTTGAGCCAAAACCGAATGTGACCGCTTATGGAAAAGGCCGCCAGCCGGGTTCGGCTTTCAAACCCTTTGTCTACGCTACGGCTTTTAAAAAAGGATTTACGCCCAGCACGGCGATATTTGACTTACCAACCGAGTTCAACGCTTCCTGCAACCCAGACGGAACGCCCGGACCCGGAGCTAAAGCCGAAGAATGTTATCATCCCCAAAACTACGACAATGTTTTTCGGGGGCCGATAACTTTCAGAGAGGCCCTGGCTCAATCCATTAATGTGCCCTCGGTTAAAGTGCTGTATCTGGCCGGGCTTAAAGACTCTCTTGAAACCGCGAAGGATATGGGGATCACAACTTTAACGGACGAAGGCAGATACGGCCTGACATTAGTGCTGGGCGGCGGAGAAGTTTATTTATTGGAAATGGTCAACGCCTATTCTGTTTTTGCCGCCGACGGCATAAAAAATCCCCTGGTCGCCATTCTTAAAGTGGAAGACGGCCAAGGGAAAATAGCGGAAGAATTTTTGCCCAGACCAAGGCCGGCACTGGAACCAAATATCGCCCGCCTTGTGAACGACATCTTGTCCGACAACGAAGCCCGGGCCCCGGCTTTTGGCGAAAGTTCTTTTCTTTACTTTCCGGAAAGACCGGTGGCGGTCAAAACCGGAACCACAAACGATTATCGAGACGCTTGGGTAATCGGCTACACTCCAAATTTCGCTTTGGGAGTCTGGGCCGGCAACAACGACAATTCTTCCATGGAAAAGAAAGTGGCTGGCTTTATCGCCGCTCCTCTTTGGAACGCTTTTTTAAAAGAGGTTTTTAATCCCTCGGCCGACGGAACGTATTCGGGTCTGGCTAAAGAAGAATTTATAAAACCGGAATGGCCAGACGCCAAAAACCTAAAACCGCCCTTAAAAGGCGTCTGGCAAGGCGGCCAGGTTTATAAAATAGACAAAATATCCAAGAAACTGGCCACGAAATTCACCCCGCCGGATTTAATTGAAGAAAAAGTGCTTACTCAAGTCCACTCTATTCTTTATTGGCTCAATAAAAATGACCCCCAAGGATCCACTCCTCCCAATTATCAAGATTCTCAATTAGCCCTTTGGGAAAAACCAATAAGAATTTGGGCTCAAAACCAAAAAATGCGCGAGCAAACCGAAATAGACATACCTAAAGAATTGGATGATGTTCATAAACCGGAATATCGGCCGGTAGTACGCGTTCTTTCTCCTCAAGAAAACATGATTTTTAAGCCGGGCGGCACGATTAAGGTTGTTACGGAGTCCCAAGGACATTTCCCAATCAGCCAGATAGATTTTTTCCTTAATGATGTTTATTTGGGGTCGGTTGTTCGTCCGCCTTTTGATTTTTCTTTTGCCTTGTCCGACCTGCCGGCCTCTTTGGGCGAAACGATTTTAAAACTCGTTGTCTACGACCAGGTAAAAAATTCCACGGCTTACAGCCAGCCGATAAAAATAGAAAATTAAGACCCGTCTACCGACAGGTAGAAGTGAATTGAATGCGCCCAAAACTGCAAGTGGGAAATTTATTTTTTAGCTGGCTTAAAATTCTGCTTTGATTTAAGAATAATTCATTTTTAAGCGCCGAGTCGGCACAAGAGATAAACACCACGGGTTGTTTTACCCTGACACTATATTCTTGCTTTGAAAAAACAAACATTTTCTCCAGAATACCGGCCACTTCCTCTTCCAGCGCTCTCGCCGGAGGGGAAGGAAAATTAAATTTCGCCAGAAAGTTTTTTATATTCAATAAAGCCATAACTTTATTATATATTTTTCATCGGCATCACCAAATAATAATAACCGTCTTTTTCGCCTTTTACCAATAGCGGCTTTTCCGGGCCGTTGAACTTAAGGGCTACTTTTTTAGAATCGATAAATTGCAGCCCGTCCAAAAGATAACGATGATTAAAAACGCTCTCAATGCTTTCTCCTTTAATTTCCGCGGGCAGATGATTGGTGTGCTCTCCCAACTCGGCGTTGGAAGTTTCTATCTCCAGCAATCTGTCGTCCGGATAAGCCCGGATTTTAACTTCGTTTAGGCGACTGGAAAAAACACCGGCTGTTCTTAAGGCATTCTTAAAAACATCTTTATCCAGCAAAATTTCGGTGGAAAAATCGGACGGCACCACCTGCTGATAATCCGGGAAGCTGCCTTCGGTCAGACGGGAAAAAAACTTGATATTTCCGCAGATTAACAGCAACTGATTTTTATCGGCGTAAAAATCAATATTGGCGTCTTTGCCGTCAAAAATTCTTATAATCTCGGCGGCTCCGCGCTGGGGAATTAAAAGACGCGGGAAAATAGAATCTTTCCCCGGCAACGACCTTTCCGCCAACCGAAAAGAGTCGGTGGCCGCAAAAATCAGCGGCTGATTTTTCTCTGACGATACAAAAATACTTGATATCTCCGGCTTAATGTCTGATAAGGAAACGGCATGAAGAACGGATTTCAACCCTTCAATTAAATCAAAAGATGGCAGAGAAAAAGCGTATTTTTTCTGAATGCTTGGAAAAATCGGGAAGTCGTCTGTTGGATAACCTTTAATAATACTGGAAATGTTTTTAACAGCCACTACTAAATTATCCCCCTGGGATTCCAGCTCAATATTATCTTCGGTTAAGCCGGATAAAAGACTGCTTAAAACTCTGGCCGGAACCGCTTTCTTCCCTTCTTTTTTTACTTTGGCTGGAATTTGAATTTCCAGGGCGTGTTCTAAATTAGTGGCGGATATAACCACTTTGTCGTTTTGGGCGGAAATTAAAACAGCGTCTAAAATCGGCAGGTTAATATTTTTGCCGGCGATTTTTTCGCTTAAAGTTAAAGCTTCTTTAAGATGGAGATTTAAACAATTTAGTTTCATAATTCAATTTTATAATAATTAATTAAATAAATTATTATTATTATTATTA
>Ga0076022_113_pt1 | contig 14169 bp, 27 predicted proteins | sample RifGroB1_FD_68099 | JGI IMG/M metagenome (GOLD analysis project Ga0076022, IMG submission 68099) | Parcubacteria bacterium GW2011_GWB1_41_6 | reverse complement strand
GACCCGACCCTTTTGGTCTCCAATTACCAAACTTACCCGAAAACGAAAACGCCGGCCGCCGGCCACCACCCGCGCCACCCTGCGGATATCAATCACTTTCTGTTCAAATTCCGGCTTTTCTCTAAAACCGCCTGTTCTCGCGCCGTTTCGTCTTTGTTTTTGCATATTAGCCATAAATCACTAAATTTTTAAGAATCGTTAGTTTTAAACTCAATCCCACCAGCCAAAGCTCCTTCCGCCGCCGCCTTTACCCGACCGTGAAAAAGATAGCCCCCTCTGTCAAAAACCGCTTTTTTTATCTTTTTTTCTTTGGCCAGTTTAGCCAGCTCCTTGCCGGTTTCAAAAGCCGTTTTGGTCTTAGCCAACCGTTTATTTTTTGAAAGCTTTAGGTCGCTTATTCCGACCAACGTTTGTTTTTTCTCATCGTCCACCAGTTGCAGAAAAATATGTTTTCCGGAACGGAACACCGAAAGCCGCGGCCTCTCCGATGTGCCGAAAATTTTGGCCCTGGTTCTTTTATGCCTGATTATTCTCTGATAATTTTTTTTTCTGTCTTTATTCATAAAAAATTTAGGAAGAACCAACCGCTTTTTTGCCGGCTTTGCGTCTGATAATTTCGTTCTCGTACCTGATACCCTTGCCTTTGTAGGGCTCGGGCTTTCTGATGGCTCTTATTCTCGCGGCCGTTTCCCCCACCAATTCTTTGTCTATTCCTTCAATCTTAATGGAGTTTTTTTCCAGAACAAAAGAAATGCCTTCCGGCGTATCCATTGCCACCGGATGGGAATAGCCGGCTAAAACAATCAACTTTTTGTCGCGCAATTCGACCCGATAGCCAACGCCTTCAATAATCAACTTCTTAGCGAATCCTTCAACCACTCCCTTAATCATATTTTTTATGTGACTGGCGTAAGTTCCCCATAAAGCCCTTGATTGCAGGGTTGATTTTTTCATTTTCAGCTTCAAGGAATCGTCTTTTTTTTCAAAAATAATTTCGTCTCTGAATTTTCTCTTCAGTTCTCCTCTTGGACCTTTCACAAACAAAAAACCGTCTTTGAAAGAAACATCGACTCCTTCGGGAATTATTATTGGATTTTTTCCTATCCTACTCATACTTACCATATTTCACAAATTATCTCTCCTCCAAGATTCTCTTTTTTGGCTTCTTTATCGCTTAAAATTCCTTTAGTGGTGGAAATGACGGCCATTCCCCGGCCCCCGCGAACCGATTTTAAATTCTTGGCCGATTGATAAACTCGGCAAGACGGCTTGGAAATCTTTTTTAAGCCGGAGATTTTGGGAGTATTATTTTTGTAAAGCAGTTCCAGCTCCAAAATTTTTTTATTCTTCCTTCCGCGGCGGCGCGCCTCTTTTAAATAACCAAAACGAATAAGGGCTTTAGCCACCTCCGCTTTCAATTTTGAATAAGGAATAACGACCGTTTCCTTTCCAACGGCTTGGGCGTTTCTTATTTTTGTCAGCATATCGGCCACAGGGTCCATAATAATCTCAAAAATTAAATCTTAAATCTCAAATCTACATTTTACCAGGACGACTTTTTGATTCCAGGAATCTTGCCTTCGTTGGCCAGCTCCCGAAAACAGATACGGCACAAGTCAAAATCCCCCATATAGCCCCGCTTTCGGCCGCAACGAAAACAGCGCCTCACGATTCGCGAGGAAAATTTCGGCTCTTTTTTGGCTCGAGCAATAACCGATTTTTTGGCCATAAATTAAAAATTAAGGCGCCCGGCGCCATTACCAATATAATCCAATCAAAAAAATTTTGCAAGAAATTAATTTTATTTCTTGGCAAAAGGGAAACCCAGCAGTTTAAAAAGTTCAATCGCCTGGTCGCGGGTTTTGGCGTTGGCCACAACGGTCACTTCAAAACCGAAAATCAGCCGGTCGGTTTCCTGAATAACTTCGGGAAAAATCGTCTGTTCTTTAAAGCCGACGGTCAAATTGCCGGATTTATCAACGGACTTCAAAACCAATCCCCGAAAATCTCTCATTCTCGGAAGAGCGACATTTATCATCTTGTCCAGAAAATCATACATTCTTTTGCCTCTTAAAGTGGCGGCTAAACCGATAGCCGCCCCTTTTCTGATTTTAAAAGAAGCGATGGATTTTTTTGCTTTCCGGTCAGCCGGTTTTTGTCCGGTAATCAAAGCCAGATGTTTTTTAATAATGTCTTTTTGGGCGGCGTCATATCGGGTGCCAAGACCAATATTAATCACCGTCTTGATAAGACGCGGCGCGGCCAGATCGCTTTTGAAGCCGAATTTTTTTTTCAGTTCCGGCACGGCTTTTTTTTGATATTTTTCTTTTAACATAATACTAATTACGAATTGATACTAATATACGAATATTGGTATTTTCGTAATGATTAGTAATTGGTATTCTAAATTTCCTTTTGGCATTTTTTACAAAATCTTGTTTTCACTCGGCTTTTTTTATTTTGAACCGAACCTGTTTCCTTGAATTTGAAAGAGATTTTTGTTTTTTGGCCGCAAGCCGGACAAATCAAGGCAACATTAGAGATGTTAATCAGTCCGGGCAACTGAACAATCTGTCCTTTCTGGCCTTGTTTGCGCGGCCGGACATGTTTTTTTCTTAAATTAACGCCCTCAACAACCACTTTGCCCAAAAGCGGAAAAACCTTGGTCACTTTACCGGTTTTGCCCCGGTCCTTGCCGGTTATAATCGCCACATTGTCGGCTTTACGAATTCTCATATTACTTCTTTGGCTAAAGAGATAATTTTAAGATAGCCCCTTTCCCGCAGCTCTCTCGGTATCGGGCCGAAAATCCGGCCGCCCCGCGGATTAAAACCGTCAACAATAACCGCCGCGTTTTCGTCAAATCTAATGTAAGAGCCGTCTTTTCGGCGGAAAGGCGCTTTCTGCCTGACAATCACGGCTTTAACAATATCTTTTTTCTTTACCGACTTTCTGGGCTCGGCCACCTTGACTGACGCCACCACCAGGTCGCCGATTCTGGCATAGCGGCGCCGCGTCCCGCCCAGCACTTTAATTACTCCTATCAGCTTGGCTCCGCTGTTGTCGGCGATATTCAATTTTGTTTGCGTCTGAATCATAGAATTTCAAATCTTTTGCCGCGCGACCTAGGCCGGCATTCCTGAATAATCACTTCATCGCCAACCTTAAATTTATTGTTTTCGTCGTGTGCTTTGTAGCGCTTGGTTTTTTTGATGTATTTTTTATATTTGGGATGCTTAAAAAAACGCCGGACTTCCACCACAGCGGTTTTATCCATTTTATCCGATACCACCTTGCCTTTTAATTGTTTAGCCATTTTTCTTTCCGCCAGCTGGCGGATTTAAAATAGTAAAAATCCTGGCGATGTCCTTCCTTAATTCCCGAGCTTCTTTGGTGTTTTTCATTTTACCGGAAACAAAATTAAAACGAAAGCGGCGCAGAGCCTCCCGTTTTTCTCTTAAAAATTCTTCCAATTCTTTTTTTGTTTTAGCCCCAATCTCTTTCGCTTTCATAATGTTTTTATCTTTTTATAAATTTTGTTTTGATGGGGAGCTTGTCCCCGGCTTTTCTTAAAGCTTCTTTGGCCATTTCTTCGGGCAGGCCGTCCATTTCAAAAATAATTCGGCCGGGCTGAACCGGAGCCGCAAAACCCTCGGGCGCTCCTTTGCCTTTGCCCATGCCGACCTCCGGCGGTTTTTTGGTAATGATTTTGTCGGGGAAAACGCGAATCCAGATTTTACCGGATTTTCGGGTATAACGCACCATCACTTTTCGGGCGGCTTCCAGCTGCTGGGCGCTAATCCATTTTGGCTGTAGGACTTTTAAGCCGAAACTGCCGAAAGCCAAAACGGCGCCTCTGGTCGTTTTCCTCTCTTTGGCCGGATTGGTGCGGCCTTTCTGCTGTTTTCTGTATTTGACTTTTTTTGGAAAAAGCATATTTAACGGTTTCCTTTCTTAAAAATCCATACTTTAATGCCTATATCGCCGTAAGGCAATCTGGCCCTTCCTTTGGCAAAGTCCACATCGGCTCTTAAAGTTTGTAAAGGCATTCGGCCTTGCCTTAACGATTCCTTTCTGGCCATTTCCGTTCCTCCCAATCGGCCGGAAAGTAAAATTTTCACTCCCCCGACTTCTTTGCCAGCCGAAACTTTTTCTGCCGTTTGTTTGACCACTCGCCGGAAAGGCAGTCTTCTTTCCAAATCCTCGGCAATCATCTGGACAACAATGGCGGCTTTCGACTCCGGAGAACGCACCTCTTCAATATTTAGTTTAATTTCTTTGGGAGGGACGGCTTTAATCTTGGAAAACATTTTTTGGATTTCTTTCTTCAGTTGTTCGGCTCCGCCGCCTCCTCGGCCGATAATCAAGCCGGGCCGAGAAGTTTTAATAATAACATTAAAAGAATTAACCGACCTCTCCATCTCCACGCTTTCCACGTGCATACCCTTTAATCTCTTTTCCAGCCATTCGCGAATCAAAACATCGCCTCGCAAAAACTCGCGGTATTGTTTCCGGTTAAGCCAGCGCGATTTCCAGTCGCGCAGGATTCCCAATCGGAATGAATATGGATGAACGGTGTGGCTCATAATTATTTGTCTTTTTTATTCCTTCGGCTGTAGCCTACAGGCGAAGCCTTATCGGCCAGAACAAGCGAGATATGACTGGTTCTTTTTTTAATGGCGGTCGCTCGGCCCCGAGCTCTGGGCCTATGACGTTTCAAAGTCGGGCCTTGGTCAACTTTAATTTCTTTAACAAACAAACCTTCTTTATCAAGCTGAAAATTATTTTTGGCGCTGGCCACAGCCGAACGAAGAAGTTTTTGTAAAAAGCCTGCGGATTTTTTCGACAAAAAGCGAAGCTGAAGTTCGGCGTTTTTAACCGACTTTCCCTTGATTAAATCGGCTACCAACCGAACTTTTCTGGACGACTGCCTTAAATATCTTAATTTTGCTTTAACCTCCATAATTACTTATCACTAATTACTTACTCGTTTCTTCTTGTTTCTTTTTAGCTTCAATTTCTCTTTGCATTTTTCCGCCGTGTCTGGTGAATTTTCTGGTTGGACTGAATTCTCCAAGGCGATGGCCGACCATATCTTCCGAAACAACCACCCGGATAAACTCCCGGCCATTGTGAACGGCAAAAGCGTAACCGACCATCTCGGGAGAAATCTGCGACGCCCTGGCCCAAGTTTTTATCTCTTGGCCGGCTTTCAATGTCTCATCCGGATTTATCTTCGGCATTTTTTTAAGCAGATTTTTATCAATATACGCACCTTTTTTAAGCGATCTAGCCATAAAAAATAATTATTTTTATTATTTCTTTCTTTTTTGAAGAATAAGTTTTTTTGAATATTTCTTTTTCTTCCGGGTTTTTCTTCCGCCGGTGATGTTGCCCCATTTGTCTTTCGGCCTTTTAGTGCCTCTTTTGGCCCGGCCTTCGCCTCCGCCGTAAGGATGGTCAACCGGATTCATAGCTGAACCCCGGACCGTCGGACGAATGCCCAGATGCCGAGAACGACCGGCCTTGCCAATGGTGATTTGGCCATGCTCTTCGTTGGAAACCTGCCCGATATTGGCCCAGCATAAAGACAAAACTTTTCTTACTTCTTTGGACGGCATTTTAAGATTGGACCATTTTCCGTCGTGAGCCAAAATTTCAAGATAATTGCCGGCCGAGCGGCCCAGCTTTGCTCCTTGATTCGGTTTTAACTCAACATTATAAACCTGGGAACCAACCGGAATTTTAAAAAGAGGCAGGCGGTTGCCGGTTTTTAACTCGGCTTTTTCAGACACTATAAAGTCATCGCCCGATTTAAGCCGGGCCGGAGCCAGCACATATCTTTTCTCTCCGTCTCTATAAACCGCCAAAGCGATAAATCCGCTTCTTAAAGGGTCGTATTCAATGCTTTTGATTTTGGCCGGAATGTCTTTTTTATTATATTTAAAATCAACCATCCGGAAAAGTTTTTTGTGGCCTCCGCCTTTATGCCTCATGGTAATCCGGCCTTGGTTATTTCTGCCAACCGCCCGCTTCCGGCCGAAAGTCAAAGATTTTTCCGGTTTTTTCTTAACCAAAACATTCCGGTAGGAAATGCCGGTCATATGCCTTCTTGATGGCGTTGTTGGCTTGTATTTTTTAACCATAATACTAATTACGAATTGATACTAATATACGAATACGATATAGAAAATTCGTATATTCGTAAAGATTAGTAATTGGTAATCTAAATAAATTCAATCTTGTCGCCTTCTTTTAAATAAACCATGGCTTTTTTGTAGCCCGGCCTGGCGCCTCTTTTTCCTCTAACCAATTTGGGTTTTGGCGGCATATGGGCTAGATTGACTTTTTTCACTTTAACGCCGTAAAGCTCCTCCACCGCTTTCTTGACTAAAACCTTATTGGTTCTTTCAAAAACATCAAAAGTGTAAACCCCGGTTTGGGACAAATCAGTTGTTTTTTCGGTGACGCGCGGCCGAACCAAAACTTTAAAAGCAATGTCGGAATCGCCCAATTTTTGAGTTCTGGCCGTTTTCTTTTCCCCAACAGCTTTTCCGCCTAAATCCTCCTTAGCTGGAATTGCGGCGGACCTTGTTAAAGGCCGCGGGCTTTTAGCGGACTTTTTCTGTTTTCCGCCTGGGGCGAATTTTCTTCTTAAAATTTTCGGCAGTATTGAAGCCATAAAAATACATTACGAATTACTAATTCGTACTAATTTACGAATCCAAAAAAAATTAGTATATTCGTAAAGATTCGTAATTGGTAGTCTAGCAATTTAAAGATTTATTGTCAAACCTCGCTAAAAGACGGGTTAAACCTCGCCTTACAAAATAAAGTATTAAATAAAAGGGTGGATTAATAAAAATAAAAAAACCCCAGCGTCTGCCGTGATATGGCGCTGGGGTTATATTTTTTTAGGGTACACGGCTACCCGATGGTGAGGTTCGCTTTCTTTCTTACCTCGGCTCCCCACCTTTAGTCGAGGATTTAAAAAAAAATATTTTGACGCAGGACAAAAAGGAAATGATTTATGTTTTACTAGACAAACCCTGAAAAGAACATTTCTTCCCCTCCTTTTACTGACGGCCACTGGCGTTCGGCGTTCGGGGCCTTCATCGCTTCTACGGAAGCTCCGCACCCCTACGCGAACTCGAGTCATCTTTTTTCTTTTTTCTGCTACCTGCCACGTCCCGGCGTTATATGTTGTCGGGGCAGAGCGGGTGGCCGCAGGTCACCTGGGGGACGATGTTCTCAAATTTGGACGATTTGGACAAAGCGGGTTCTCTACTTCTTTTCATAAAACACCTCCTTTTTTGACCGAATTCCCTCGGCCGTGGGTGAGCCTTTTGGCTCTATTGCGCCTACTAGCCGCCTACCTCGGGGGCTAAAGGCGCGACCTTCTTAAGAACAAGCCATTTCCCCCATTATACTCGCCCCAAAAATCCTGTCAAGTGCCTAAGTAAAAATCTTTGTTAAATTCCTAAAATACCCTTATTTTTCAAGGGTTAAATTTGCTTTTCGCTTCTTTTAATTCAATTTCTTTTTTAAGATGATTAAAACAAACCTTGAACAAATTGAAAAATCCCTCTCTTCCTAAAATCCCGAACGGCGTGCCTAATTCATAAGAAAAACCTGCCTTGATTTCATAATCCCAGCCGCCGATTTTCAATTTAACCTTGTGAAAATAAGCAACAAATTCACCTCCTGTAACTCCTCGACTTTTTATTGTCTCTCCGCTACTTACATCTAATCCCAGAAGTTCTCCAATCTTTCCGTGAAAATAACAAAATTCCGCCCCGGAATCAACAAGGCAGAAATATCGGCCAAAAGCGAAAACAACATCAATTAAGGGGAGTTCAACAAACTTTGCTTCTGCGGTGGGTAATTTGGCATAATAAAATTTCATTTCTTTATCCTTGGAACAAAACCGGAATAATCAGGCAGAGCCTGAAAAAGAATTGGCGATTTAATTTTTTTTTGTTTTGCTTTTTCTAGAGCTTCTTTTGGACCCTCGCCGCTTCCAACAATTTTATCTCCTTTCGGAGCCAAAGCAACCCAAAGTCTTTTCTTTGCGTAAGGAGTGAGAATTTTTGTTAAATCAATTTTTTTCATACATCTTCATTCTAATAAAAATAAAAAAAGTAGTAAAGGTACGCTGTTTTAATGGAACTTCTCTGAAATTTTAATTTTATACCAACTTGAATAAACAAATACAAGGGCCCCTGTTTATGAAACACAGGGGCCCGACACGATGGCGAATCAGAAGCGAGGGGAGTAAACCAATCGGCTCACAACATCTATAGGAGGTGGCTCCCCTTCACTCCACCTCGGACGTACCGCCACCACATCCGAGGATTTTTATCAGTAATCTACTTCCATTATACTCGCCCCAAAAATCCTGTCAAGTCCTATTATTTTTCAAGGGTTTTATTAGACTATTTTTTAATGGCGGTAAGTCTTCCTGCACAGTCTGCCAAACCGCCTCCAAATCAACACCAAAATATTCATGAATAAGTTTATCTCTCATTCCCATTACATCTTTCCAAGAAATTTCTTTGAGAGAATTTTTAAAATCTGATGATAAATTTTTAGAAGCCTCGCCGATTATTTCCAATTCTCTGATAATCCCGTCCTGAACTAATTTATTTTTCAAAAACATCTCAAAATCAAAATTCTGAATATATCCCTCAATTGTTGAAATAGCATCCAGTATATGTTGAATATAAAGTCTATCTTGCTCCATAAATAAGTCGCAAATCATTAAGAATTATTTCCTTTATATAAGGACTTAGGGCCTTGTCGGTCACCAAATCAATTTTTTTATCTAATTTTTCGGAAAGCATTCTTTCCAAACGAATTATTTTCATTAAACTTTTTGGTTTAGTAAATTTAACCAACAAATCAATATCGCTTTTCTCCGATGCCTTGCCTTTCGCAAAAGAACCAAAAACACCGGCAAATTCTACATCATTGCTTTCTAATATAGGAATAATTGTATCAAAATTAATATCCTGCATAGCTAAAATATAGCAGAACATATAAAAAAAGCAATAAAAATAAAAAAGCCCGGCGGGTAATAGGCGTATTTCGGTTACCCGCCGGGCAAGGAGGAGACGGCTCCCATTATAGCCTTTCTCTTGCTCTTTTATTCTTCTCTCTTTTTTCGCTCTCTTTCGTTCTCGCGTCTCTCGTCGTCTCGCTCTGTGTCGCCGTTCGTTTTTTTGCCATGAATGGGAGCTCGTTCTCCTCCACCTCTCGCTCATCAACAAGCCGAGGATTTGGTGGTTCAATGGAACTAATATACTCCCATTATACTCGCAGGGAAATTCTTGTCAAGTCCTTTATCTCTCAAGGGTTTTTAGGCCGTCTTGCAAGATGACTAGATATTTAAAAGAAAGAATATCCAAAGCGTTGAGATTTCTCGCTTCCTCAATGTTGACTTTGGGCAAATTTCTTAAAGCCCGCGAAGTTTTTTCGTCTTTTTTGGCCAAAGCCACCAAAGTTTTCTTTTTATTAATATTTTCAAAATCTTTAATTTGGCTTAAATTTTTAAAAACTTGGGCCGCCTCTTTGGTTTTGGCTTCTTTCAATTCCAGTTTGTCCAAAATCAAAATTTCCTTGTCCCGCAGTTTTTGGGAAAGCGAAACCAAAAGAGCTTTCCTTTTCATTTTTTTGTTTATTTTTTTGGAATAATTTTTTTCCTTGGTTGGGCCGTGAGTCACTCCCCCGCCCTTCCAAAGAGGCGAACGAATTGAGCCGTGCCTGGCTCTTCCTGTTCCTTTCTGCCGCCAGGGTTTTTTGCCTCCGCCTCTGACTTCTCCCCGGCCCTTGGCATGGGCAATCGGTGTTCTTTGATTGGAGCGCATTGACTCAACCACTTGATGAACTAAATCGGAATTCCAAGACAAATTAAAAAATTTTTCGGCTAATTTGACAGTGCCGGCTTCTTGGCCTTCTTGGTTGTAGATTTTTGTTTCCATAAAATTACCCCCGTATCTCAAGCAATATTCCTCTTCTGCCCGGAACGGCGCCTTTAACAATTAAAATATTTTTTTCCGGAACAATATCAATCACTTTCAAATTTCTGACCGTTGTTCTTTCTCCGCCCATCCGACCGGGCATTCTCGTTCCTTTAAAAACTCTCTGAGGCCCGGTGGCGCCGATGGAGCCGGGTTCTCTTTCCGAATGCTTCTGACCATGACTTCTGGGACCGCCGTGAAAACCGTGGCGCTTAACCACTCCCTGAAATCCCTTGCCTTTAGAAACGCCGCTTATTTTCACAACATCGCCTTTATTAAAAATAGACGCGTCAATTTTCTGCCCTGATTCATAATTATTAATTCCTAATTCCTCGCTCCTGAATTCTCTCAACCATCTAAAACTGCCTGCTTTTCTTTGAGGTTTTTTAATATTCTTGGAACTTTTTTTGCCGAATCCGACTTGGGTTGCTTGATAGCCGTCTTTCTCCTTAGTTTTTATTTGAGTAACAATCATTGGCCCGGCCTCAACCAAAGTAACCGGAATAGCATTTCCGTTTTCGTCAAAAATCTGGGACATTTCTTTTTTTATGCCTAAAATAAATTTTGCCATTTTTAATAGAATATCCGCCTTCTAAGACATTTTAACCTCAATATCAACTCCAGCCGGCAAATTGAGATTAGTTAAAGCGTCAATGATTTTAGCCGTGGGATTAAGAATGTCAATCAGGCGCTTGTGCACTCTCATCTCAAATTGCTCTCGGGCGTCTTTATGGACAAACGACGAACGGTTAACGGTATATTTACGGATTTCGGTGGGCAAAGGCAAAGGCCCGACCACCTCGGCCCCGTACCTTTCGGCGGTTTCCATAATCTGTTTGATGCTTGAGTCTAAAATTTTATGGTCGTAAGCTCTAGCCCTAATGCGAAGCTTTTGGTTCTCCAGCTTTTCTTTCTTTTCAATTTTCTTGGTTGCCATAATCCTCTTTTTCACGCTGTTTTACGCCTTAAAAATTATTTGGTTATTTTAGTGATAACCCCGGCCCCGACGGTTCGGCCTCCCTCTCTGATGGCAAAACGTTGTTTCTCTTCCAAAGCCACCGGCGCGATTAGCTTGATTTTAAAAGTGATGGTGTCGCCGGGCATTACCATTTCCGTGCCTTCGGGCAAAGTCACTTCTCCGGTGATGTCGGTGGTGCGAAGATAAAACTGGGGTTTGTAGCCGGAAAAAAATGGAGTGTGGCGTCCGCCCTCTTCTTTGGTTAAAATGTAGACTTCGGCTTCACATTCGGTATGGGGCGTGATTGAGCCGGGCTTGGCCAAAACCTGGCCGCGCTCAATATCTTCTTTCTTAAGGCCTCTCAATAAAATTCCGGCGTTGTCTCCGGCCATTCCCTGGTCCAAAGATTTGTTAAACATCTCAATGCCGGTAATGGTGGTTTTCCGGGTGTCTTTTAATCCGACTATTTCCGCTTCTTCATTGAGTTTCACTTGTCCCCTCTCAATTCTTCCGGTCGCCACCGTGCCCCGGCCTTCAATGGAAAAAACATCTTCCACCGGCATCAAAAAGGGCTTGTCAATCTCTCTGACCGGCTCGGGAATAAATTCGTCAACTTTGTTCATCAATTCCAAAATTGGCTTGACCCATTCGTCTTCAACCGATTTTCCTTCCAGAGCTTTTTTAGCCGAGCCCTTGATAATCGGCGTTGTCTCGCCCGGAAATTCGTATTTGCTTAAAAGTTCCCTAACCTCGGTTTCAACCAAATCAATCAAATCTTGGTCGTCAACCATATCAATTTTGTTTAAAAATACCACAATAGCCGGCACGCCCACTTGGCGAGCCAAAAGAATGTGTTCTCTGGTTTGAGGCATTGGCCCGTCCGCGGCCGAAACCACCAAAATCGCTCCGTCCATCTGGGCGGCGCCGGTAATCATATTTTTGATGTAGTCGGCGTGTCCCGGGGCGTCAACGTGGGCGTAATGCCTTTTGGCCGTTTCGTATTCGGAATGGTGGAGGGCGATGGTGATGCCGCGCTGTCTTTCTTCTGGCGCGTTGTCAATGTCATCAATGTTTTCCAGCCGGACTTTCTGGCCGGCCAAATTAAGACAATGCAAAATAGCGGCGGTTAAAGTGGTTTTGCCGTGGTCAACATGGCCGATGGTGCCGATGTTAAGATGGGGTTTTGTCCTCTCAAATTTCTCTGCCATAATTTTATCTTTGATTTAAATTAATAATAAATAATAAAAGACTATTCCAGTTTAAACAAATAACAAAAATCTGTCAACTATTTAGAAATACCACAAATTCCAGCAAAAAAAGAATACGCCCTGCGTCAATGACGCAGGGCGTTGCCAAAATACAAAAAATCAAGGTTCTGCCCGCAAAATCACTTCGTGATTTATGCGGGAAACTTCCTAACGGACGGAAACGGCCAAGTAGTCGTGGCGATCGTTGGCCCAGTAGAAGTTGTCAACGCGGAGACTCCCATAACTGAAAAAGTAGACATCCTCCGAATCGAACTCCGAATCGAAAAAGCCGACATAGATGCTAAGGCCGCCCGAATCCACAGAGGATGTAAGGACGTGAATATTCTTAAACAGCCATTCGTCGGTCGCCAGGTAATGACCGATAATGGTGTAAACCATCACACGGGCACTGGGCACTTTGTCGTCTTTGATGAGTAGTGCCTGCTGTTCCTGTCCGTTCTTTAAGGTCGAAATGTCTACCGGAGTCTTGCGAACCAGTTGCCAGTTCACTTCGCCACGCTTTTTGGCAAAAGACTCTTTGTTATACCAAACATACTCTAGGCTGTAGAAGAGCTTCTGATCGACTTTGCCACGAATCTCGAGAATCGAGAGCGGGAAAACCGCTTCGAGGATATGAGTATCCTTTGATTGCTCGAGTACGGCTTCGGAGAACGGAATCTCCGAAAGAGCGGCGAGTTGCTGGCGGGTCGGTTTGACCCTTAAATGTATGATGGCTTCTTCGACACCGAAGAAGTTGCGTCCCATAATCTCATGGGCACGCTTATTGCGCACCGATAGGGCGCGGCTCACCACAGCAGTTTTCATGGCATACCTCCTATCTTTTATTTCCGATTCGTTCGGACTTACGGCTTATCTCGGAATGAGACGAGCATTTTAGAAATCTCATTTTTAGGGACGTCCAAAACGCTCGTCTCGTAGTTTGAACCTTGTTTTTCAAAGAACTTTTATAACACTTATAACACTACAATTATAACAATAGCAAATAATCAAATTTTTATCAAATTTTTAAACTGGAAGGTTTTCTAGGTCGTCCTCCAATTCCAAATCGTCTTCCAGCAATTCTTCGGAAAACAATTTTTCTTCTCCCTGATTTTTTTCTTCTTCCTCCATATTGCTACTTTCTTTTATTTACTATTTAAAAGTGGAGCTTGTCCGTCTTCTGATATCGGCAATGAGAACGACTCGCTCTTTTAGAAAAACCTCGTATAAAATGCGATAAGCGCCGATGCGACGGCGCCAAATATTTTTCTCTCCCTCAATTCTTTCAATATCCCCCGCAAAAGGATTACTTTTGAAATTTTTGATAGCGGCTTCTATCCGTTGATTATACTCTGAAGGAATCCTCTGAAGCTGTTTCTTGACTCTGTTAGCTTTCCTAACTTCCCAATTCATAGAAGAATTAAACTATCACATAATCGCCTCTGTACATCTCTCTTCTGGCTTCCAATAAGGCTTTTTTCTCACTTTTGGTCAATTTGCCGCCCATAACAATATGTTTCTGCCAGTCTAAAAACCCCTGATATTCTTTTCTAGGAATCACAATAAGCTCTTCGCCTTTGGTGATTTTTTTAGGAATAGTTACTGTTGCCATAATTTTATCTTATCACAAATTAAAAATCATTCAACTTACTCAACTTATTTTTTCCCTTCTTTTATCAACTCCACGATATTTTCCGGCACTTTGGCGTAATGGTCAAACTCCATGGTAAAAGACGCTCGGCCTTCGGTCATGGAGCGAAGCTTAGTCACATAGCCGAACATCTCCGAAAGCGGAACTTCCGCTCCCACCACTTTCTGATTATAGCGCTCGGACATCTGGTCGATTTTTCCTCTTTTGGAACTGATGTCTCCGACCACGTCGCCCAAAAACTTCTCCGGCGTGACCGCTTCCACTTTCATTATCGGCTCCAAAATAATGGGCTTG
>Ga0076022_111_pt1 | contig 16443 bp, 20 predicted proteins | sample RifGroB1_FD_68099 | JGI IMG/M metagenome (GOLD analysis project Ga0076022, IMG submission 68099) | Parcubacteria bacterium GW2011_GWB1_41_6 | reverse complement strand
AAACACCACCAACAATCAAAACATTGTCACCGGCTCCGGCAAAGTCGGCCTCGGCACGACCAGTCCCTATTCTCTCTTATCTATTTCCAATTCAGCCAGCACAGCTGCCAACACTCCGCTATTTACAATCGCCTCAACCACCGCCGGCACAGCCACTTCAACTTTACTTACGGTTTTGGCTAGCGGCAAAGTCGGCATCGGGACGGAGGGCCCGGACGATATTCTCCACGTACAGAAGAACGATGCCGCCGGCTCGTTTATAAAGTTGGGCAATACTTTGGGTAGGGCGAAAATGATTACCGCCGCGCCGTCAGGCTCCGATTCGTTTTTCCAGGCGAACTATTCTGTCGGGAACTGGGCGTTCGGGAGTCATGGAGCGGATGAGAACAAGTTCAAGATCGCCAATGCCGCGGACTTCGACTCGGCCGTGCGGCTGACCGTCGACGGTTCCGGCAATGTCGGCATCGGCACAACCACGCCCAACTGGCTCTTGCAAACAGCTGGCACCAGACCTTTCTTTGCTTTGTCTGACACCGGCGCCAGCGCCAATCTCAAACATTGGACAATGTCATCTCAATCAGGCAATTTCTACATCGCCACCTCGTCTGACGCTTTAGCCACCTCCACCATTCCGGCTCTGATGATTGATTCCAACGGCAATCTTGGCATCTCAACAACCTCTCCTTATGCCAAGCTCTCGGTTAATGGTCTTTTAGCCGCAGCCAATTTCAATGCTGACAATGCTTCGGCTACTTCTACTTTGGCGGGCGGATTAACGGTTGGCGGCACATCATTGGTGGTTGATTATTCTTCCGGCAATGTCGGCATTGGGACAACGGGGCCGGGAGTAAAATTGGAAGTTTACGGTTCTTATGGCACTCCGTTGATAAATTTAAATGCCGCTGGGGCAAATCAGGCGCCATTTAGTTTAGGAATTGATACTACCGCCTCTAACTTTGGTTTAGGCATTTGGTATAACAGCTTACAGCAAGCTACTTTTGAAAACGGCGGTCTTGCGTTGGGAAGTTATTTTTCCAGTAATGTTCCTTCAAACAGCTTAATAGTCAGCGGCAATGTGGGCATCGGGACGACTTCGCCGATGTCGGTTTTGTCGGTGGTTGGAAATATTGCCGTAAGCGGTTGCGTTCAGGCCGCCACTTCTTCCTATAATATCACTCCGGAAAACAACTGCGCCGACATTGCCGAATATTATCCCAATTCCGAAGCAGTTGAACCCGGAGATATTGTTGCTTTAGACCCTGTTTCTTCTTTGAATATCAGAAAAGCAACTTCCAGCAATTTGGTCATTGGCATTGTCTCAACAAATCCGGCCGTGCTTTTTGAAGGCAGTATGAGTTTTTTCGGAGGCGCGCCTCCGCCAGCTGGCGGAGCCTATCCGGTCAATTCCAAAGCGCCTCTGGCCCTGGCCGGCCGGGTGCCGGTCAAAGTTAATCTGGAAGGAGGAGAGATTCAAGTTGGCGACCGGATTGCGGTTTCGTCAGCGCCCGGTATTGGTAAGAAAGCAACAAGTTCGGGAATGACCGTGGGCATTGCTTTGGAGAGTTTTGACGGCACTACGAGTTTGGTAACGCCTGGCGTTGACAAGATTTTAGTGTTCGTTAATTTGGGCTATAGCAAACTTGATTCGGCCATTGCCAATGGGGGCGTAATGTTGGACGGAGAAAGCGAGTCGGCTTTCTGGGGCATTGACGAATCATCCGGCCAGATTAAATTCATCAACGGACTTGACCTCAATGATTTCGGAATGATAAATGTTAAAGCCATTCGGGGCTCGGTTAACCCCGCCACAGGCGGGGCGAGCTGGAGCATTGATTCTCAAGGAAAACTTTTGGTTCAGGAAGTGGAAACCGAAAAATTGAAAGTCAGCTCAGAAGCCACTTTCGGTTCTCAAGAAAAAAGAATCGGCATCACTATTTACGACGAAGACACCGGACAACCTTATTGCATTAAAGTGAAAAACGGAGCGATGGTCAGTGCGGCCGGAGCGTGCGGAGCTGAAACTAATGCTTCAGAAATAACAAATAACAATCCGCCTCCGCCAAATGCGGATGGCGGACAAATCACAAACAATGACCAAATAACCAATGACCAAAACACAGAGCCCGGTGGAGAAACATCAAATGTTGAGGAGCCGGTTGTGGAGCCAGCCGCCTCTGATGGAGAACCAGAAGTGAGCCTAGTCCCAGAGGAGCCGACCGCCAGCACAACACCGGGAGCATAATGCTAATTTTGAATTTCCAATTATGCAATTTTTTTATATCATCATCGGAATTTTAGCGGGAGTGTTTGTTTTTTGGCTTTTGGCCGGCCGCAAAAAAAAAGACGACTCTAAAGAAGACAGGTCTTTTTTAATGCTGCAAAATCAAATTTCCGATATCAATAAAACTTTGGATGCCAAATTAAGCGAGTATCTCAAGTCCAGCCAGGGCGATTCCCAGATGATGCATAAACACATAGGTTCTTTTACCGAATCAATCACCAAAATGCAGGGCAATCTGGAAAAAGTTTTTGAATCGGTGAAAAGCTCTACTGAAAAAATGTCTTCGTTTCAGGATATTTTCAAAACTCCGAAATTAAGAGGCGAGTGGGGCGAGTCTTCCCTGAAATATCTTTTGGATCAGACTTATCCGGTTCAAAGAATTTTAAAACAGCATCATTTTCGAAATGGCGAGGCCGTTGATTTTGCCATTCGTCTGCCCAACGATTTGATTTTGCCGATTGATTCAAAATTTCCTTCAGACGTTTACTCCGCCTATGTGGAAGAGGAGAATGAAAATATCAAAACCCAAAAAAAAGCGGTTTTTCTGCGGCGGGTCAAAGAGGAGATTGACGCTATTTCTTCCAAATATATCAGGCCAGAAGAGGGAACAACCGATTTCGCTCTTTTGTATGTGCCGGCCGAAAAAATTTTTTATGATTTGATGTTTGATTTGAAAGAAGCCGAGCTTAACGAGTATAGCCAAAAAAAGAAAGTGATAATAACTTCGCCCAACACTCTTTATTTGACTTTGTCTGTGGTGGAGCACTGGTTTCGGGATATGACCGTGGCCAAAGAAACCCAGGAGATAATCAAAAGATTGAACACCATTTTGATTGACGGCCAAAAACTTTCGGAAAGTTTTAGCCGGCTTGGAAAACACATTGATAATGTCAAAAGTTCCTATGATGATTCGGGCAAGCGGCTTGAGCTTTTGTCGGGCCGGGTTAAAAAAGTCATTGCCATCGGCGATGGAAAGTCGGGGGAGACAGAATAAGGTAGGCTTTCGCATAGCCAACTTTTAGCCAACTATTAACACAAAAATGCAAGGAGATTTTTTTCATATCTTGACTAGAGGAGTAGAAAAAAGAAAAATATTTTTGGATAAAAAAGATTATTTGCGTTTTGTTCACAATCTTTATGATTTTAATAATATTAATTATGCTCCTCCTTATTATAAGCGTCGTAAGTTGGCTATGCGAAAGCCAACTCAACCAGTTCTAAGAAAAAATAAAGAAAAGAAAGAAATTGTTGAGGTATTGTGTTGGGCGTTAATGCCGAATCATCCCCATATTTTTCTACAGGAAAAAATAGACGGCGGAGCAAGTGTGTTTTCAAAGAAAATAACAAGCGGCCATACCCAATATTTTAATATTCGTAATAAGAGAATCGGAGTGCTATTTCAAGGAAGATCAAAAATAATTTTAGTAAAACATGACGCCCATTTTTTACATCTTCCTTTTTATATTCTTTCTAATCCTTTAGATTTATTTCAGCCGGATTGGCGGGAAAAGGGTATTAAAAACCTTAAAAAAGCTTTTGAATTTTTAGAAAATTATCAATGGTCAGCCCTGCTTGATTTAATCGGCAAAGAAAATTTCCCAGAAGTTATAAATAAAAATCTTTTTTATGAATTATTTGACACTAATGAAAAACAATTTAAGAAGGATTTTATAGAATGGCTTAAGAATTATGACGGAGAGTTTAATTTTGAAGATTTTGATATAAGGTAGGCTATGCGAAAGCCAACTCAAATTTCAACTTTCAATTAGTGTTGCAGGAAATTTATTTTTTTGCTAAAGTGTTTTTATATGATTTTAGCAGTCATTGAAACTGGCGGAAAGCAGTATTTGATAAAGCCGGGCGATAAACTTAAAGTTGAAAAATTAGTTCCGGGGAAAACCCGCCTGACCGTCGGGCAGGTTTTTAATTTTGACAAAGTTTTGCTGGTTGTGAAAGATGATAAAATAAACATCGGGAATCCTTACATCAAAAACGTCAAAATCAAAGCCGAGTATTTGAGAGAAGGCAGAGCTAAAAAAATCATTGTCAGGAAATACAAATCAAAAACGCGCTATCGCAAAACCCAAGGCCATCGCCAGCCCTTTAGCGAAGTGTTGATTAAAGACTTCTAATCCGCCAGCTGGCGGATTATTTTCTGTTCTCAAGGGCGTTTTTAATGGTGCTGGAATCGGAGTATTCCAGCTCGGTGCCGGTGGAAAGTCCCCGGCCGAGCCGGCTGATTTTCAATCCGCTGTTTTTTAACGGCTCCAGTATCCGTTCCAGATAAACCGCCGTGGTCTCTCCTTCGCCGGTGGCGCTGGTGGCTAAAATTACTTCTTTAATCTCGCCGATACTTTTTTTCACATAATTATATAGTGTTTCAAACCTTTTTTTGGCTTCTGGAATTTCGTTTAAGTCCTTGATGGTTGTTCCTAAAATATAGTATCGGCCTTTATAAGCGCCCGATTTTTCAATATTTTCCAAATCAATGTCTTTTTCAACCACTAAAAGCAAAGAACTTTCGCGATTGGGATGGCGGCAGATTTTACATCGTCCTTCTCCGTCGTCCGTTGCAAAATGATAGCCGCATTCTGGGCATTGCCTGACTGTTTTTTGCAGCTCTAGGATTTGCTCGCTTAAATTTCTGATTTCCCGCTCGCCTTCTTTAATAAGATAATCAACAAAACGCCGGGCCTGCCTTGGCCCGATGCCGGGAAATTTTTGAAATGATTCCGCTAATTTTTGAAGGATATTCATTCTTTGGCAATGTCGGTGAAGGAAACTTTTTCCGGATTAAAGTAAAGCTCAATTTTTCCGGTGGGGCCGTTGCGATGTTTTTCAATCAAAATTTCGGCGACATTTTGTCGTTCGCTGTTTTCCCGATATTTGTCTTCGCGGTAGATAAAAGCGACCACATCCGCGTCTTGTTCAATGGAGCCGGAATCTCTTAAGTCAGAAAGCCGAGGCACCGGCGGGTGGCGTTGTTCCACCGCCCGGGAAAGCTGGGAAATGGCCAGGACCGGCACGTTTAATTCTTTTGCCAAAGCTTTAAGCGACCTTGAAATTTCGGTTATTTGCTGAACCATGCTGTCGGTTTCGCGCCTGGGCATCATCAATTGAAGATAATCAACAATTAAAAGGCCCAATCCGTGTTCGGCCTGGAGTCGGCGGGCCATTGCCCGCATTTGAAGAATATTGCTTGAGGCCTCGTCGTCAATAAAAATCGGAGCGTTGGAAAGTTTTTCCATAGCGTCTCTGATTCGCAAAAAATCATCTCCTTTGGTAGAAAGCCGGCCGGTGCGAAGCTTCCAAAGGTCCACAAAAGCCGTGCTGGCGATGAACCTGTCAATCAGTTGCTGGGTTGACATTTCCAAGCTGAAGATTCCCACTGGTATGTTATAGTTGCAGGCGGCGTTTCTGGCAATATCCAAAGCCAGGGAAGTTTTGCCTAGGGAGGGACGAGCCGCCAGGATTATCAAATCTGATTTTTGAAGGCCGGCCAAGATATGGTCAAGAGCGGCAAAGCCGGTGGGAATGCCCCGCAGTTGGTCGGATGATTTAAGGGAGTCAATTCTTTCCCAAGCCTCTTCCAAGGCGTATTTTACTTTAATAAATCGCTGTTTTAGAGATTTGGTTGAGATGCCGAAAATCGTTTTCTCGGACCTATCAATGACGTCTTCTATATTTTGCTCCTCTTGGTAGCCCAATTCTTGAATTTGATTGGAAGCTTCAATCAGTCGCCGGCGCAGGCTTTTTTGTCTGACTATTTCCGCGTAGTGCCCGATATTGGAGGCCGTCGGGACGGAATTGACAAGTTGGGCCAGATAAGCATGGCCATCAACATCATCCAGCTGGCCTTTTTCTTTAAGCCGGGCCGAAACCGAAAGAATATCAATGGGCTCGTTTTTTTTAAAAAGTTCAAACATCGCTTCGTAGATAATCTGGTGGGTTCGGCGGTAAAAATCTTCCGGCGTCAAGACGTCCGCCGTTTGAAGTACCGCGTTTTTATCAAGCATTAAAGAGCCAAGCACCGACATCTCGGCTTCCAGATTCTGGGGAGGCATCCTGACGGCCGTGCCAAGTGAAGTAAATTCTCTTTCGGCCCCCATTTTTGATTGAGAAGTTTTGTTAGCCATGTTTAATTTTTGTTCCTTTTTCCGTGTCCTCAATTTTCCATCCTTTTTGCTGAATTTTTTGTCTTATTCCATCCGCTTCTTGCCATTTTTTCTCCCGGCGCAGTTTTTCTCTTTCTTTGATAAGTTTGAGAATTGAGGCCGGCGCTTTTTTCGGCCTAATCTTATTTAAGCCGAGCCCTAAGACTTCGTCAAACTTAAAAATCAGCTTCTGTTTATTACCGGTGGATAAGTTTTTGTCTTTTAAAACTTGCCAAAGAATAGCCAGGGCTTTCGGGGCGTTAAGATCGTTGTTAAGAGCCGTTAAAAATCGTTTCTCGTCAAAGATAGAGGTTAGTTTGTCGGAGCTCCGACCTCCGACATCGGAGGTCGGAGCTCCGACAAATTGCCTTAAATTTCTCAAGGCGTTTTGGCCGGCTTCTAACGACTCCCAGGTGAAATTCAGTTTTTTGCGGTAATGGCTGGTCAAAACCAAATAACGGAAAGCCAAGGGGTCAAAACCATTTTTTTCAAGGTTTTTTAAGGTGAGAAAATTTTTTAAAGATTTTGCCATTTTTTGGTTATTAACCAGAAGATGTTCTCCTTCCAGCCAGAAATTGACTATTTTTTTTCCGGTGGCGGCTTCGGACTGGGCGATTTCGTTTTCATGATGGGGAAAAAGCAGGTCAATGGCGCCGGCGTGAATGTCAAAGCTTTCGCCCAGATACTTCATACTCATAGCCGAGCATTCAATATGCCAGCCGGGACGACCCGGACCAAAAGGCGAATCCCAAAAAGGTTCACTCGGCTTTGCTTTTTTCCACAAAACAAAATCCCTCGCTTCTTCTTTTTCGTACTCGTCGGCGCTAATTGTCGGAGCTCCGACCTCCGACATCGGAGGTCGGAGCTCCGACAAACCGGAGAGTTTTCCGTAATTTTTGAATTTAGAAATTTTGAAATAAATTGAGCCGTCCTCGGCTTGATAGGCAAACTCTTTTTTTAAAAGAACGGCGATAAGTTTTATTATTTCTTTGATGTGCTCGGTGGCTTTGGGATAAACCTCGGTTTTTTCAATGTTTAGTTTTTTTAAATCTTCAAAGAAAAGTTTTGTATAGGGCTCGGTGATTTGTTGTAAAGTTTTTTTCTCCAGCCGCATTTTTTTGATGATTTTGTCTTCTACGTCTGTGATGTTCATCACTTGTTTTACTTTAAAGCCGTTGGCTTTGAGGGTCCGCCGCAAAACATCTTCAAAAATGTAAGTGCGGAGATTGCCGAGATGGGCGGAATCATAAACCGTGGGCCCGCAAGTATATAAATCAACAAAACCCTTTTTCAGGGGTTTAAAAATTTCTTTCTTTTTGGTCAGATAGTTATATAGTTTTAAATCCATTTCTTTTTCTTGAAAACAAAAAGCATGGCCAACGTGGTGCTTACCATAATGGCGATAATCAGCCAAAAATCTCCTTTTTTCCCGACAAAAGGAAGATAGCGGGTATTCATTCCGAAAATGCTGGAAAAAAGCATTAAAGGGAAAGTAAGAAAAGCCATAATGGTCAGATTTTTGATGACTTCGTTGGTTTTGGTGGAAAGCAGAGATTCATTGGTGGCGTATAAAGTATCAACAACTTCTTTATGGTTTTCAATCAGATATCTGACTTTAAAATGTTCGCCGATAAGGTCGTTTAGATAAGGCGTGAATTTTTTGCCGAAGATTTTTTCCGTTTGGTCCTGGCTCATCGACCTTAAAACCATTTCGTGCGGTTTGATTATCCGGTTGAAATCCAGAATGTCGCGTTTGATGAAAGATATTTGCCTGACCGTTTCTTTTTCTTCGTTTTTAAAAATATTTTCTTCAATTTTTTCTATTTTGGCTTGGATATGGTCTGTTTCTCTTAAAGAAAATCCGTAGAGCTGTTTAAGAATGAAAAACAAAGCCAGCCAGCCGGTTTCTCCCAGACATTTTTCCTTAAAGGAACTGTCGGCTTGGACTATTTTGAAAAATTCGTCCAGCGGCACAACGGCGTCGTAACTGGCGGTAATGATAAAATTTTTTCCCAGCACAAAATCAATTTCTTTTGAGACGCTGGTGCGTTTTTTTATGTTATAGACCGGAAAATGGAGGATGAGATAGACAAGATTTTCGTAAAAATCGGCCTTGGGCCTGATAGTCGGCTGGGACAATTCTTCCGCCACCAAGATATGGAGGCCGTATTTTTTCTGCAATTGGGCGATTTCTTCTTTGGTCGGTGATTCGGCGTTGACCCAGACGACTTTTCTTGTTTTTATTTCCGATAGCATTAAGAGCATTATATCATAAAGAATTGAGATTTGACCAACGGGAAGAAATTTGCGATTATAGAAAAGTATGTTCGGCAAAAAAAGATTTTGGTTTATTTTTCCCCTCGTTCTTGTTTCATCGGGGATTTTTATTTCCGGCGCTTATTTCGGCTATTCTCAAAGGCCGGCAGTGGAAAAAGTCAAAATTCTTTTTAATAAAGAAACCCAGAAGCCGGCCGAGGTTGATTTTTCGCCTTTTTGGCAGGCTTGGAATTTGCTTGAGGAAAAATATGTTGATAAAGAAGAACTGAATTCCCAAGAAATGCTTTGGGGTGCGATTTCCGGACTGGCCGGTTCGCTTAAAGACCCCTACACGGTTTTTTTTCCGCCCGAGGAGAAAAAAATATTTGAAAGCGAAGTTAAAGGCAATTTTGAAGGAGTGGGAATGGAAATCGGGATGAGAAATAATGCTCTGACAGTTATCGCTCCTTTGAAAAACACGCCCGCCTACCGGGCCGGCCTCAAAGCCGGAGACAAGATACTGAAAATCAATGACACTTTAACCTCTAATCTGACGGTTGAAGAAGCTATTCGCTTGATTCGGGGACCCAAAGGAACGGAAGTCAAGCTTTTAATTTCCCGAGAAGATGAGAAAGAGCCAATGGAAATCGCGGTAATAAGAGAAGTTATCAATATCCCAACTTTGGAAACGGAAATAAAACCCGGCAATATATTTGTTATCAAACTTTATAATTTTTCGGAAAATTCCCCGCTTGTTTTCAGAAATGCCCTAAGAGAAATGATTGAAAGCAAAAGCGATAAACTAGTGATTGATCTTCGCAATAACCCCGGCGGTTATCTTGAGGCGGCGGTGGATATGGCCAGCTGGTTTTTGCCGATGGGCAAGGTGGTGGCCAGGGAAAAATTCGCCAGCGGCGAGGAAGAGTTTTACCGGAGCCGGGGTTATGATGTGTTTGGCGACAATTTTCGGATGGCGATTTTAATTAATCAGGGCAGCGCCTCGGCTTCGGAGATTTTGGCTGGCGCCTTGAAAGAGTACGGCCGGGCGGTTTTGGTTGGCGAGAAAACTTTTGGCAAGGGCTCGGTGCAGGAGCTGGTGCCGGTTACCGACAGCACTTCTTTGAAAATAACCATTGCCAGCTGGCTGACGCCCAATGGCCAATCAATTTCCAAAGAAGGTTTGGAGCCGGATTTTGAAGTTAAGTTTTCCAAAGAAGACAGCGAGGCCGGTCGCGACCCCCAGATGGAAAAAGCCACTCAATTTTTACTAGATTAAATCCAGTCCATAACTTATGAAAGTAATTTTATTGCAAGACGTTCCCAAAGTGGGGAAGAAATACGAAATTAAAAATGTCAAAGACGGGTTTGCCCGCAATTTTCTTCTACTTAAAAATCTTGCCAAGATAGCCGAGGCAGGAACTTTAAAAGAAATAGAAGCTGCAAAACAAAAAGAAGCGCGCGAGAAAGAAAGGCGGACAGAGTCTTTAGTGGCAACAATGTCCGATTTGGAAGGAAAAGAGATTGTTTATGAAGTTAAGGCCGGCGACAAAGGCCAACTTTTTGACAAGATTGACGCCAAAGACATAAAGAATGTTTTAAAGAAAGAAACCGGCCAAGCGCTTCCGGAGAAGTTTATTAAATTGGGAGAAGCGATAAAAAAAATCGGCCGGTATGAAATTATTCTTGAGGCCGATGACCGGGAGGTGAAGTTCGGATTGAATGTTAAGAAGGCCTCGCCTGAAGGTCTACGGCCGAAGGAACAACATTGACAATTTTGGCTTTCCTGCGGGAACCGTTGAATTTTGTTTTTCTTTTTTCGGTGAATTTAACCGCGCCTTCCTTGAGGGCGAAAAGAGTGTGGTCGCGTCCGGTTTTGACGTTGAGGCCGGCGATGAATTTTGTTCCGCGTTGACGCACCAAAATAGAGCCGGGCTTGGCCGCCTGGCCGTCGTGAATTTTAATTCCCAGATATTTTGGTCTGCCCGAAGGTTTGTTTTTTACCGTGCCCCCGGCTTTTTTATGCGCCATTTTTTACAAAATTTTAATTTTGGCTAAAAAATGAGCATCCCGCCGAAGTTCCGTTCAACGGAACGAAAGCGGACGCCATTAAAACAATGCTAGCAAAACTCAAAGAAAAAATCAAATCCTACGAAAACGATATCATAACCGCGTCGGTCATCATTCTGGTCGGTTTAATCAGTTTTGGCCTGGGCCGGCTTTCGGTTTTGCTGGGAAAGAAAGAACCTATCAGGATTGAAACCGCGCCGGCCGCGGTGTCGGAGGTCGGAGCTCCGACTTTCGGAGCTCCGACCTCCGACAAATACGTGGCCAGCCAACAAGGAGCAAAATATCATTTTCCCTGGTGTCCGGGCGCCCAAAGCATCAAAGAAGAAAACAAAATCTGGTTTTCTTCCAAAGAGGAAGCAGAAAAAGCCGGATATAAGCCGGCCGCAAACTGCAAGGGGTTGTAAAAACAAAAGCGATGTCGGATAATAAAATTATGGATTGGTATTCTGTTTTAGTCAGCGGGCACATCATCGGCACGGCCTTGGGCGTGGGCGGAGCCACCATCAGCGATTATTTATTTTTCAAAAGCGTCAAAGACGGAAAAATTACGGCCGGGGAATTTAGTTTTTTAAAAGCGGTTTCCAAAGTGCTTTGGCTGGGGTTTTTGATTTTGGTTTTTTCCGGCCTCGGCCTTTTATTTCTTTGGCGCCTAAACGCCGGCGCCGGGGAATTGGTTTTCAGCTCTAAATTTCTGGCCAAAATGACCGTCGTCTCGATTATCTTTTTTAACGGACTTTTGATGCACTGGAAAGTTTTCCCTCTGTTTGAGGCCGGTTTGAACAAACCTCTTAACTCGGAAGGATTTTCCAAAAAAATTCCTCTGGTTTATTCCACCGGCGTGATTTCCATTGTTTCCTGGTATTCGGCCATGCTTTTGGGCAGTTGGCGGGAGATGCGATTTTCTTATCCGGTTATTATGATTTTTTATGTTTTTTTGATTTTAGCCGGTTTGGTCATGGCTCGTTTTGTCGTTCGAAAAATAATATTTAAAAAATGACTCCTTTGTTTCAAAATTTTCTACTCGGGCATATTCTTTTCGGACTTTTGGCAACGGTTTCTTCGGTGATGGTTTTTTTGGGATTGGTTAAGAATGCCGGCTTTCAGAAAATCAGAATTAATTCTCTGGTCGGCGTTCTGGGATTTTTTATTTCCTGGATTTTAGGCGGTTATTATTATGTGAATTTCTATGGCCAACAGGTCAAGCCGGCGATTAAAAGCGGAAATTATCCTTGGGCGCACGGCATTTTTATGGAAACCAAAGAGCACATTTTTCTCTTTTTGCCTTTTTTAAGTTTGGTTTTGGCTTTGCTGGTTTGGTTTTTGAAGAACGAAGTCAATAAAAACAGCCGATTGAAAAAAGCCGGTATTTTTTTGGCTTTTATGATTATTGTTTTGGCGGTCAGCGTGACTTTTATGGGAATGTTAATTTCTGGCGCGGTCAAGTAATAAGTAATGGGAAATTTTTTATGGAGAAAAAAATAAAAATTGTGAAATCAGCGAGTTTGGGAGCGACAGCCGCGGCTATTTTTATTGCGGCCAGCACTGTTATGGCCGAACTTTTTGCTCCTTTCAAAGATTTTCTTAAAGAGAAATTTAGCCATCATTGGGTCGGCAAAAGCGTTCTGGCTCTTTTGATTTTTTTAACGGTTTCTTTCCTGGGTTATTTTATTTTGAAAAAATCTGGAATTGACAGCTTGCCTAGAATTTTGTTAATTTTGGGATTGACTGCGGTTTTTGGCAGTTTTCTGATTTTAGGATTTTTTATTTACGAGTATCTTAAATAGCAATGGTTGGGAAAAACAAAAATAAAATTATTTGGCTTATCGCGATTTTGGCAGTGGCGGTCGGGATTTTCGGCGTTTATAAATTGGCCAATAATCAGCCCGCGGGTTCCGGCGCTTCGGTCGGGGATGTTGCTTCGGTCCTTTTGGCGGTTAGAGAAGACGATTGGTATAAAGGAGGGAAAGAAGCCAAAGCAATTTTGATTGAATACAGCGATTTTCAATGTCCGGCCTGCCGGGCTTATAGTCCTGTTTTAGAGCAGTTGAATCAGGAATTCGGAGGGAATCTCAAAATAATTTATCGCCATTTTCCGCTTTTTCAAACTCATTCCAATGCCATTTTAGCGGCCCAGGCCTCGGAGGCGGCCGGCCAAGAAGGAAAATTTTGGGAGATGCACGACAAGATTTTTGAGGGCCAGCAGGAATGGGAAAAATCTCCGGGGGTCCGAGAGATTTTCAAAAATTACGCTCTGGCGCTCGGCCTGGACCAGGAAAAATTCTTGGTCGACCTGGATTTAAAAGAAACCAAACAAAGAGTGGCTGATGATTTGAAAGAAGCCCAGAATCTCGGTTTTGATTACACGCCGACTTTTATTCTTAACGGAAAGAAAATTGAAAATCCCAGAAGCTATGAGGAATTCAAAAATCTCATCAGCCAGACCCTTGCTCAATCAGAAAAGAATTAAAGCCGTTGTTTTGATTCTCGCGGCTGTAAGTTTTTTCGGTTTTTTGGATGCCGGTTATTTGGCGGTCAAACATTATACTCAAACTCCCATCGTCTGCTCTATTTTTGAGGGTTGCGATAAAGTAACCTCCAGCCCATACGCCGTTGTCTTTGATGTTCCGGTTGCTCTTTTGGGTTTAATTTTTTATTTAGCAATTTTTTTTTCCTCTCTGAAAATTGTCGGAGCTCCCCGCTTCGACTCGGAAGCGAGGCGAGCGACCTCCGACACCAAAGCCGTTAATTTTGTTTTTGTTTTAAGCACTACGGCTTTTCTGGCTTCTTTGTATTTTATTTACCTTCAGCTTTTTGTCATTAAAGCTGTTTGTTTTTACTGCGTTCTTTCCGCCGCCAGTTCCGCTGTTTTATTTATTTTAAGCATTTCACTAAAGTTAAAAGTGTCGGAGCTCCGACCTCCGACACCTCCGACAAATTAATAAGAAAATGGAGCAACACGTTTTTCATATTTTAAATAGAGGAGTTGAAAAAAGGAAAGTCTTCCTTGTTAAAAAAGACTACCTTAGATTCGTTCATAATCTTTACGATTTTAATAATCAAAATAATGTATTATTTTCTTATAATAGGCGTAGAATGTCGGAGCTCCGACCTCCGACAATTGAACAAACGAGGAACGAATTAGTTGATGTTTTTTGTTGGTCTTTATTGCCAAATCATCATCATATCTTATCTCAAGAAAAAATTGAGGGCGGGGCAAGTGTATTTTCACAAAAATTAACAGGCGGCTACACAATGCATTTTAATCTTTGCCATCAGAGGAGCGGTTGTTTATTTCAAGGAAAATCAAAAATAATTTTAGTGTCAAGCGACGCACACTTTTTGCACTTACCTTTTTATATTCTTTCTAATCCTTTAGACTTATTTCAACTCGACTGGCGAGAAAGAGGAATTAAAAATCCTAAAAAAGCCTTTGAATTTCTTGAGAATTATCAATGGTCGGCCCTGCCGGATTTAATCGGCAAAGAAAATTTCCCAGAAGTTTTAAATAAGAATCTTTTTTATGAATTATTTAACACTAATGAAAAACAATTTAAGAAGGATTTTATAGAATGGTTTAAGGATTACGACGGAGAGTTTAATTTTAATGGCCTGGAATAGTAGAGATTTGTCGGAGCTCCGACCTCCGACAATTAATGATGAAAAATGAAATGAGAAAATTTAAATTGAAAAAGCGTCTGGGGATTTTTCTTTTGGCGGCGGCGGGATTATTCGCTTTCGGCGTTTTTTCTTCTCAAAGTTTTAAGCCGTTTGAATACGTGAAAAATGAATCAGCCTCGGTTTCCGAAGCTCTGGCTCAACCCGACGCGCCCAAGCACATTCAAACTCCCAAGCCCGTCAAAGCCATTTATATGACCAGCTGGGTGGCCGGCACTCCCGGTTGGCGCAGCCAATTGGTCAAGCTGGTTGAGGAAACCGAACTAAACGCGATTGTCATCGATGTTAAGGATTACACCGGCCGGATTTCTTTTTCGGTTTCCGACCCGGTTTTACAGGAAATCGGTTCGGTGGAAGAAAGAATTCCCGATATTAAAGACTTCATCAATCAGCTTCATCAAAAAAATATTTACGCCATTGCCAGAATCAGCGTTTTTCAGGACCCTTATTTAACTAAAAAAAGGCCGGATTTGGCCGTGAAAAGGGGAGACGGCGGAGTTTGGAAAGACCGGAAAGGGATTACCTGGGTTGACCCGGCCAGCCGCGAGATTTGGGATTATACCGTAAGAATTGCCAAGGAAGCGGAAAAAGTTGGGTTTGACGAACTTAATTTTGATTATGTTCGCTTTCCTTCAGATGGCAATATGCGCGACATCAAATACGATTTTTGGGATGAGAAAACTCCGCCGGCAGAAATAATGCGCGATTTTTTCACCTATCTCCGCACTGGATTAAATCCAATACAGGTGCCGCTCTCCGTGGATTTGTTCGGTATGACAACCACCAACACAGATGATTTGAATATCGGACAGATTTTGGAATATGCCGAACCGTATTTTGATTTTATCAGTCCGATGGTTTATCCCTCGCATTATCCTCCAACCTTTAACGGATTTAAAAATCCGGCCGAGCATCCTTATGAAATTATTTTTCAGGCGATGACTCGGGCTTCGGAAAGATTGATTGCCGCCACTTCCACTCCCGATAAACTTCGGCCTTGGCTTCAGGATTTTGAGAGATGATCAGAAAAGAAAAACAGGCGGTTTACGACGCTGGTTTAACTTCTTGGATGCTTTGGAACGCAGCGAATAAATATACCAAAGGAGCGTTGGATAAAACTACGGAGGTTCAACCTCCATAGTTTTCAATGGCTATGTCTTTGATTTCATTTAAGTAATTATCGTTTCGTTCTATTAAAAATCTTTCGGTTTCTTTTTTGTATTTTTCTTTTCCTCCGAAAAATTCTAGAAAAAATTCTTTTTGAGTAACTGAAGGAAATTTTTTTTTGCCGATGTAATCAGGAAAACTGCTCCACCTGTAATTTTCTAGAAATTTCATTTTTGAATCTATTGAGGTTGAACCTCCATAGTTGGACAAAGGGTTTGTTGCGTGGAGATAATGAGGCAGATACAAGAAATGAGCTTGGCTTTGGATAAACGTCGCTTTAAATCTTCCTTGAAACAGCGCGCCGACTCTTTGATATTTTTGGTTAAAATACATCGTATAGCCTGTTCCTAATTTTTGCATAAATTTTACAATGCCATTTTCTTTTTTTTGTTTCAGCACTAAATGAAAGTGGTTTGGCATAAGGGTAAAAATTAAAATCTCTACAAGCAATTTTCTAGGTTTCCGAAGAGATGGAATTTGTGAAGTTTTGCCGGCGTTAAAATAATAATTCATATTTAAAACCGGATATTCGTTGTTAAATTCAAAAAGATTATGAATAAAGCGAAGGTAGTCTTTTGTTTTCGAAAACACATTTCTTTTTTCCACGCCGCGGTTAAAAATATGATAAATTTGATTTTCAATAAATACAGGTTTTTTCATATAAGTAATCATAAGCAAACAACTATGGAGGTTCAACCTCCATAGTTGTGGATAACTTGTGATGTTTTTTAGGGATTTTAATTATATAATTTATTTATGAATCTTGAAGTAAAAAATAAAAGAGCGGTAAAAATAATCGTCATCGGACTGGCGGTTCTGGCGGTTTTGATAATTTTGGGGCTG
>Ga0076022_104_pt1 | contig 19229 bp, 30 predicted proteins | sample RifGroB1_FD_68099 | JGI IMG/M metagenome (GOLD analysis project Ga0076022, IMG submission 68099) | Parcubacteria bacterium GW2011_GWB1_41_6 | reverse complement strand
TTTGTAGTAATAACTTCGCAATAGAGTTAGTTGGAACTTATGACAATCAGTATCAAGCAGAGAAAATATGGAACGGAGCAAGGGGTAAAAACACCACGAAACAACCCGACTATCTACTTCTCACATTTGATAACTTACAAAATGAAATAGGAAAGAAGTTGCAAAAACTAGAAGCAGGAAATTACGGTAGTTTTTTCGGAAAAATTATTTTGGTTTGTAATCTTCACAGCCCATTACTACAAGATAAGGAAGTAGAGCAATATACTAAAATACATGTATCTTTCCGTAGTGATAACTACTTCAAAAAATATTTCCACGAAATCTATGTTTCGTGGAAGTCTGAAGTAGATGGAAATTGGAAAATTAAAAAGTTAGAATAAAGGCGGCGTGCCAACTTCGTTGGCACGAAAAATTGCGGCGGCGAAAAAAGAAGCGGCGAAAACGAAAGGTGCAAAAATTCATTTTCTCCACTTCTATAAACTTTTCAAGTATTTCTTAAACTGGCTTTTAGTTTCTACGAATATAAATTACTATGAGAATCTATGGCGATAAAAATAGCAGCATCATTTCCGATTGATTTAAAAACGGCTCTGAGATCGCCGGTTACATTGATACTTCTGTAATCTTTGCGTTTTCCGTGGAGCTGATGGTTATTTAAAATTGGATTGAACGGATTATTGACGAATAATTTGATTTTTTCTCTAAATTTTCTTTTTTCTCCGTCCTTTAATTTCTTAAATTGTTTTTTGAAATTTCTATGAAAGAAAATTTTCATAAGGAATCCAGATAAGCCGTAAGCTCTCTTTCATTACTGAAGGGGCCGGAGATATTTTCACCTTTTCTGATGTCCTTTTCGGCTTTTGCTACCAAATCTTCTAAAGCCGGCGTCATTCGGGGCAAAACAGAAAAAGTAATCTTTTTGTTTCTGATAAAATTCTTTAAAGAAGCGTTGATAATGGCGCTTAAAGGAAGGCCAATCTCCTTGGCTAATTTTTGAGCTTCTTCTTTGACATCTCTGTCGGTTTTAATGTTGATTAAAGTTTTCATATATCTAAAGTATATACAATAGTAATTACGTGTCAATCTCCTGCCTCAAATTCTATAAACTTTTTAAGTATTTTTTAAATTCTTTTTTGGTTTCTTTGTGTTTTAAGCCGTAATCAACCACCGCCTTTAAAAAGCCGATTTTTGTGCCGCAGTCGTAGCGCGTGCCCTCAATTTCATAGCCGTAAACCGGCTTCTTTTTTGAATAGCCGTCCAAAGCGTGAGCCAGGCCCCATTCCTGCCGGCTGCTTTTTTGGAGTCTTCTTAACTCCTCAAAAATTCCGGGATTAATAATATATTTTCCCACCACCGCCAGATTAGACGGCGCTTCTTTGAGTGCGGGCTTCTCCATAATTTTTTCTATCCGATAAATTCTTTCTTTTACTTTGGAAGCTCTGACAATTCCGTAATGGGGAACATCTTTTTTGGCTACTCTTTCCAGGGCGATGACCGGCTCTTGATACTGACAATAAATATCAATCATTTTCTTTAGAGTGGGAATTTTTGAATCAATAATATCGTCGCCAAAAAGCACGGCCACCGGCTCGTTGTTTATCAAAGCCGCGGCTTTAAGAATGGCGTCTCCATCGCCTTTGGGCTCGTTCTGGCGGACATAAGAAAAATGAGCCAAGTGGGAAATTTTTCTTATTGATTCAAACAAATCGCGTTTGCCTTTTTCTTGAAGTTTGTCTTCCAATTCGTGGGAATAATCAAAATGGTCTTCAATGGCCCGCTTGCCCCGGCCGGTCACGAAAATAATTTCGGTGATGCCGGAAGCCACGGCCTCTTCCACTAAAAATTGAATAATAGGCTTATCCACTATAGGCAGCATTTCTTTGGGTTGGGCCTTGGTGGCCGGCAAAAATCTCGTGCCCAGCCCGGCCACCGGCAAAATAGCTTTTTTGATAATTTTTTGCATAAACTTAATCCGCCCACCAGGAATCGAACCTGGAACCTTTTCCTTTCCGCCGGAGGCGGATCAGCCTCTGGCTGAAAGAGGGAACTGCTCTGCTTCACCCCGCCACTTTTGCCCCCACCAGGAATCGAACCTGGAACCTTCTCCTTAAGAGGGAGCTGCTCTGCCAATTGAGCTATGGAGGCAAAAGTGGCGGGGCAAGTTGAGCTACGGGCGGTTTTGATGATTTTATTTTAAAGGTTTGACTGAAATTTTTCAACTGAAAAATTTTAAAAAGAAGACCCAGGGCAAAAAATTATACCCTGGGTCTGTTAACGGTTAATTTTTAAAGCGACTTTCCGAGATAATACCGAATTATACGCTCCACCGCTTTAACAGTTCCTTTGTTGGCCTGTCCGACCATCGCGCCGGGGAACATATCCTTATAAACTGTCTGCCAAGCGATAACGGGACTGAAATCCTGTTTAATTTCAGAACCCAAGTTAATGGCCGTTCCTCCCCGCTCTCGCTTTGGCGCCATCAGCAAAAGAATGCTTCTACCCCCGGTCTTCCAATTCTCGCTTAACTCTTGAAGATAGTCGCTGGCAGTTTTGCCTGCTTCCAGCGACGGCATCGTAATAACAATGATTTCAATCCGGCTGGTTTGATGAAAATCTTTTAATTTCCCATCAAGAGCCGAAGCTTCTTCCGGAGAAAAAATACCGGCGAAATCATTGACATAGCCGACGCGCTGCGGATAGTCGTCGGCGTAAACTTGGAGACCCGCAGCGGCGAAAAGAAAAATCAAACCAACCAAACCAACCAACAACATTCTGGTTTTCATTTATTGTCCTCCCCTCTTGGTTAATTCTGCTTATTGTTTCTTCTCAAAAAAGCAATTGAATTCATTGCTACTTTACACTAAAATTAAAATTTCGGCAAGAGAGATTTTTAAATTGCCCCTACGAGGACTCGAACCTCGATTTCAGCCTCCGGAGGGCTGCGCTTTATCCATTAAGCTATAGGGACAGGGAAATTTCTAAGATTTTACTTTTAAAATTTTTATGTATGTCTATCCGCCACCACGAAAGCGCCGAAAGAATCCGGCTTGATAACCGCCTCAAAGCCGAATCCCTTGACCATTCCCACCACCTGGTCAATTAAATCCCGAGTGGGACCTTTCCGGCCGACATCAATGTGAACGGAAATTTTATTGTCCCCGCCGGCAACGGTTTGCGTAGCATTGCGGACGGGCCAAAAAAATTCCTCGCCCAATTCATCTTTAAGCCGGCTTTTCAATTCCTGCATAAAGGTTATTGACTGCATTGTTTCTTTGTAAATTCGGTCCTGCAGGGTCGGGCAAAATATGGCTTTTGATTTTGTCCAAAAATATCTTCCGCCGTTCCCTTTTCTTAAAATGGAAATGGCCGTTACCAAACGGACATTCTTTTCCGCGGCCGAATCCGTGCCCACGGAAATTTCATATTTTTTTTCGGGCTGAGATTTTATATAAAAAACAATCTCGTTCAAAAGCTCGTCAAATCCAAGTTCTTTTTTAATGTTGGAATTATGAAAAGCCGCTTGTTCCTCCTCATTCATAATTTTAAAATAGCACGGCTTGGCTGTTGTCGTCAATTTTGCGGATTGCCTCGTTCCAAAGAACCGGCACCGTTATTTTCTCATTGGTTTTTTTGGAAACAAAAAGCACATGGCCGTTTTTCCGGCCGTAATCAAAAAGGTTGCGGGTCAGCTTCACATCCTGAAGGCAATATTCCTTAATTTCTTTAATCCGACCTTCTTTGTACCAAATTAGGGCTTGAAGGGCGTCTGCGGATTTTGCTTCTTCCAAGGTAGTTTGCGTCAAATTATTCAAACCCACCCGAAAGCCGACTTTTTCAACAATGTCGTCCAAAAGGTCAAGAATGTTTAAATGTTTAAGATTCAAAGAAGTGTAGGGAGCGAAAACCGGCAAATCAAAATCGCGGATATTAAAGCCGACCGCCAGTTTCGCCTGCCTTAAAAGTTTTTCAAAATATGGCAATTCTTTTTCTTCAAAAACAAAAAACTGATTTTGTTGGTAAGAATAGGCCGCCAAGGCCGAAACGCCAAGAAGGGCCAAATTGTTTTTAGCGCCGACCTCCTCAAAGCTTTTTTTGGTTTCCAAATCAAAAACTATAATATCTCCGTCTTTCATAACGGCAAATCCAGAGCCAGAGCGCCCGCGCCCAAAAACAAAAGTGCGATGGCTAGAATAAAAAGAATCAAATCAAATTCGTAGCCGCCGGAAAATTTGGCTTTGGATTTATAAATCTTAACCCAAAAGAGGGCCACGGCCATATTAATGGCGAGCAAACCAGCCGCCGCTTGAGTGAAAAGCCCGATGACTAAAAAAATCCCGCCGAAAAATTCAACCGAACCGGAAACAAAAACCAAAACCTTTCCGGGTTTAAGTCCGACCGATTCAAAAAACTGAACCGTTTGGCTATAGTTTTTAAAAAGTTTGGGATAGCCATGGACAATAAAAACAACGCCCAAAACCACCCGCAAAATCAAAGGAGCGATTTGCTGAAAATCAAACAATTGGGGAAATAAACTTGGCATATTTAGCATAATAACATTATAATATAAAAATATAAATTATGAAAGAAATCGGCTGGCTTTTTTTATTAATTCTATTTTTGGCGGCTTTGTGGTGGTGGAAAGGCCGGACCTCGGGCGAGGGGCCTTTTGTAACGCCGCCCATAAGTCTGAAATCTCCTTTTAACCAATATCAAATAAAACAGGCAACTTCTAGTGATAACGAATCCGCTCAAAACGGCGCCGCTCAAGAAATTTCCCAGCGGATTGCCAAAGCGACCTTAAGCGCCCGAGCAACCGGCGCAACCGACCCCAATAAAGAATATCTGGAAATAAAAGCCGACCGGAATAACACAGAAAGCATTACTATCACCGGCTGGAAACTGAAAAGCGGCCGCACCAACGCAGACCTTGCCATAGGCAACGGCGCCAAACTCGCTTTTTCCGGGCAAACCAATGTCCAACGACCAATTATTCTCGCTCCGGGCGAAAGAGCTTTTATTATTACGGGCCTAAGCCCGATCGGCACCAGTTTCCAGCTTAACGCTTGCACCGGCTATTTTAAGCAGTTTCAAAATTTCGCTCCTTCCCTGCCTTCGGAATGCCCGCATCCAAAAGAATCGGCGCCGATTTCTCTTACCAATAAATGTCTTGATTATATTGAGAGTTTGCCATCCTGCCAGATGCCGCTTGAAAGCGCTCCTTTGGGAATCGGCAATGACTGCGTTGAATTCATCAGCCAAAATTTCAGCTACAGCGGCTGTGTTCAAAATCATAAAAGCGAAAAAGATTTTTACAAAAACACCTGGATGGTTTATCTTGGCCGAAACCAAGAACTCTGGCCGGAAAAAAGAGAAACCATCACTCTTTATAACGAGCGGGGAGAAAAAATAGCCGAGGATTCTTATTAAAAATTAAAAAGAGCGATGCCGGCCGCCACGCTTACATTGAGCGATTCTTTTTTGCCCTTCATCGGGATTTCAATAATCGCGTCACACTTCTCTAAAATTCGTTTTGAAAGACCGCGAACCTCATTTCCTAAAATCAAAGCCAAAGGAAAGCGCGGTTTAAATTTTTTGTAATCAATCGCCTTTGACGATTGTTCTAGCGCCACGATGGAAGTCCGACCTCCTCGAGGAGGTCGGACTTCCCGCCCGGTTTTTAGTTTCTTAATCAATTTTCCTATGTCGCGGCAATGTTCCCACTCCACATTTCTTTCCGCTCCCAAAGCGGTTTTTTGAATTTCCGGTCTGATTTTGCCGAATCTGTCAACCGGCTTTCCCGTATATCCGGTTAAAAATATTTTTTTAATTCCAGCCGCCTCGGCCGTCCTGAAAATAGAGCCGACATTATACAAACTCCGGATATTATGTAAAATCAAAAAAATTTCTTTTTCGCTTTTTAATTTCATTTAAATATCTTAAAATTTTTCCAACCAAAGAAAAAGCCCCAGTTGAGTCCAACCGAGACTTTCTTTGAGGAGTTGGATTATCACGATTACTTTAAAAACCCGTCCGTTTTTCCCGATTTCTTGGTACAAAATCTTTTCTCTTGCGAATGTTTCCTTAATGAGCTCGCGTGCCTCTTTAAAGGTTTGCGAGCAACGAGGAATATCGTTAGTTTCGTTAAAGGAAAAAACTGAACTGATAACTACAATTCTTTCTCTCCTGTCGTCATAAAAAATCGTTGTATATTCATCTTGAGGCACTTTAAGAACCTCTTCTTTCCAAGACGGCTCGTCTATCAGCCGGCGGTAAGTCTGAAAATCTTTCAATAACTCATTAGGACCCCGAAAAGAAAACCAGATGCCGCCTTCCTTACAAAGTTTTTGAGACTCTTCCTCTTCCAAAGTTGGCGGAGCAGACATCACGCTAACGGTTTGCCCCATTCCTAAAGCGATAAACAAAACGACTAAAAGCCTTATTTTCTTCATCAATCCGTCCTCCCAGAATAGATTTTAAAAGAATGTTAAAAACAGCCTTAAATCCTCTTATTAAATCGTCCCAAACTTATCTTAAAAAATCAAGGTTTGACAAAATAATTTTTTAATGATATACTTTGATAAGAATTGACGCCTTGATTTAATATAAAAAACAAAGAAAGCAAGGAGAAGGAGAATGAAAAAGATTGGAAACGTCTGGAAAGAAAGAATTGGTCTCGCCTGTCTCTTAGTCGGTGTCGTAATCTTCTTCGGCCTTGCCGGCAAAGGTGATTTTTCCAGCGCTACCGGCGCGTCCTACGACATTCTCGGAAGAGGCAATGTAATTTTAACTCTATTGGGAATTAGTTTGACGTTCGCGGGAATGAAAATACTTCCCAAATGACTTTAAATACCTCCGCCATCGCCGACAATAAAGAAGGCCCTAAGACCATCGGGGCCTTTTTTTATTTTCGCTTCTTGAAATTTTATTATTACCTGATTATAATTGGAAAGGTGGCTCTTTTTTAAATTGATACTTAAGCAATGTCTGTCACTCTTTAAGAAGGAGAATGAGGAATGCCAATGACAATAGTATATCTTTCTTGGATAACCTCCTTAGTACTGATTGGCGGAGCGCTTTTAACGACTTATGTAACACGTGTTTTGTATTTGCGGTGGTTTTTCCCTTTAAGGTCGAAAACAATCAAAGAAACAATTGAAGACATAAAGGGAATAACAAAAATGTTCTGGCAATCTCGTCTGTCAATGACTTTCATTTTGGCCGGCCTAACTTTTCTTTTCACCGGGATTTTTTCTAACACGCCTGAAAACAGATCGCTCGTCAATCCCGTCGCCTTAATATTAGTGACATATTCGGGAGGCGGTTTAATTGTTTTAGGAGCGATGCTTTTCCTAAAAGGCCTAAAAGAGAATTAGCCCATATCTTAGGAGATTTGGATGCCGGAAACCAAAAGAGTCCCGAAGCCGTCGGGACTCTTTTTCTTTTTTTGACATTTTATTTGTTTCTTTTATAATTAAGAAAAGGCATCTTTTGACAACTTTATGTATACTGGCAATTGAAAACAACGCTAGGAGGGCGAGAAATGAAACAGGAAAATGTTTTTTTAATTCTCGGGGCAGGATGTCTGATTGCGGGAATAATCACGGGGATAATCGCAAGAAATATCAATAATTTTCCTAGTTGGGTTGAAAGTATTTTTGTTATCGCTTTTGTCGGTTTTGTCATAGCGGCCGGGAGAATTGAAGCCTCTGGAAAAGTAAAAAAGAAAGAGAGTGAAAAAAAGGAGGACGATGAATGATAAGAAAAATGGCTTTAGATTAAATAACAAATAAAACCGCTGCTTCAAAGACCCCTCCGGGGGTCTTTTTGTAATTTATATCTACTGATGTTTTGAGCAATAAAAAGCCGAACGGGAGCCGATTTTGATTCTTTGGATTATTCCGCCGTCATTTTTTCTGCATTTTTTGCCTTCCATTTGATAGGCCTGCTGGATATTTTGATAACCGCCTTTTTCGCCGGATGGTCTTCGATAATCCGAAGTGGAATCGCCTTTGGCTTTTAATGCCTTTGTTAAAACTTTTTTAACCGCTTGATAAATTTTTTTAAGTTCGGTTTCTTTCAATTTAGAAATATCTTTTAAGGGATGAATTCCGGCCTCCCATAAAATTTCGCTGGAATAGATATTGCCGATGCCGGCGATGTTTTTTTGCTCCATTAAAAACTGATGAACTTTTCCTCGCTTGCCCCGCCGCTGGCCGGCGGGGTGATTCTCAAAAATCTTTTTAAATTTTTCAAAAGTGAAAGATTTTTCCAACGGCTCCGGCCCGATATTTTTAATATCTCCCAGTTGGTCCAACTTATCAGTCGGCCAAAGCAGAACTTTGGCGAATTTTCTCAAATCCGAAAGCGCCAACCGCCTGCCGTTGGAAAAAGAAATAACCAAATGCAAAAACCTATTTTGGGGGTCGTCTTTTAAGGGACCTCTCCCGATCGCAATCCATTTTTGATATTTGTCCGCCGGCTGGCGGATTGATTTTTGATATTTGCCGTACAACAAGTGTCCGGTCATTTTTTGATGAATCAAAAGGGTCGTATTGCCGGATAAATCAATTAAAATATTTTTGCCCCTCCTTCTGATTTTCAGAATTTTTTTGCCGACCAACTCCTTCTGAAATCCATCAAAAGTTTTCGGATGCTTAATCATTTTTCTAAAATCAGCCCAAACATCCCTGATTTTCAGTCCGGGCAAAACTTTGCTTAAATCAGAAACGATTGTTTGCACCTCGGGCAACTCCGGCATAGTAATTTTATTATATAACTCCTAAAACTTTTTCAAAATCAAAAACAAACAAAAATGAAAAAGGGAGGAATTCTTCCTCCCTTGTTTACCTTTGTTTTTCTCTCCCACTTTTTAAAAAGTGGGAAAGTTGAAATCTATTTCAGCTCCGGCTTTCTCTATCTCCGAGAAAAATATCAAAAGCTGGTTCGCTGTTTTTAATTCTTCTTCACTTAGTATCCATGGGCTCAACAACATACGAGTCAAAAAACGCGAAAATCGCTTTAACATGTTTTCAATAGACTCAATGCTTGCCTCTGGCATAACATTCAGAGTGATTTCATAAGCCTTAAAACTCAGAGATGGATTTTCTGGGGAACTTCCATCGATTCGAAACTCAGCGGCCTCTAATGCCAGATTAATAAACTGCTGGGCTTCTTTGACATAATGATGCCACACAGACTCTAGAGACGATCGCTCTGAGCGAATTACGCCTCTAAGGATTCCCACCATTGCGCCGGCCGTAAACGACACGCGTCTAACCTGGAAACTGCCGATAGGAAAAGGCTCTTCATAAGACATACTCATTCCTCCTTATTTTTTAGTTTTTTTGGCAAATAGCTTTCCTTTTTTATTATAGTTATAATTTTATACTCCGCAAGCCGGCTCTTAATCTGCTAAAGTAAAATGTCTTTTTTTAAATATTAAAAATCAACACATATTTACGATCGTAAATAAATGCTGAAAAATCTATCTGTCTGCTTTCTCTAATAAATGAAAATACTTTTTTAGATGTAGCTCATTATCAATTGAATCAGCCTCAACAAATCTAACAAACCTTCTTAAATTATAAAATTCTATTAAATAATCTATCTCGTCTTTACAATTATAAGGATGCACAAAAACACTTTTTTGAAATTCATAAAATCCCAGCTGATTAAGATGATAACGAAACACATCTCTCGCCTTTCTGATTTTTTCAGGAATATCAAAAAGAATTATTCTCCATTTCCTATCCCATTTTTTTGGTTTGTTTATGCGCATCTCGTCAATTTGGTAAGTTAGTACTTTTTTCTTGCCCTCCAAAGATAAAATAATGGTGGTGGAGCCATTTTTGTGTTCTTTTGCGCTAACTAATTTAGATTCATATAAAGATCTTATTGCCCGCCTTAAGGATTGCTGGTCAATATCTTTCCATGCTTCTCCTATTGTCTTAATAATCTTAAATTGCTGACTAGGTAGAGCGGAACAACCTAAGGCATAACCGCCAAAAAGCAAAAGCAATATCTTTTTTTGTATCACTCCTTCTCGTGCCATTAAATACATTTTAAACCCAAATTAAATTTACAGCAAATAAATACGATCGTTTTTATGTGCTTATTATCGACACGATGATGTGTAATAAAATTCTATGTTTTAGCATTTTGTTGTAATTTCTTCAATTCCTCCTTGACGACCGCTCTGTCATCCCAGGGAATTTTGGAACCGCGAGGACCCATAAGCCAGGGCTCGGCTCCTTTGCCAGTGATGACAACCGCGTCCCCGGTTCTTGCGTCTTTTAAGGATTCTTTTATCGCCTCCCGTCTGTCCAAAATTCTTCTTATTTTAATATCTTTTCTGGAAAACCGGTCTTGGTTTTGAACAAATTCCAAAACTCCTTTTTCAATCTGATTTAAAATTTCCTGGGGATCTTCGTCATAAGGGTCTTCGTTAGTTAAAATAATCACATCGCAGTTTTGAGCCGCTATTTTTCCCATTTCCGGCCTTTTCCACTTGTCCCGACCTCCGCCGCAAGCGCCCAGAACGCACATTAGCCTGGAGGTGCGACCTCCTCGGGAGGTCGCACCTCCTTGTAAAATTCGATAAACTTGCTCCAAAGAATCAGGCGTGTGCGCGTAATCCACCGCAACACTGAACGGTTCTTTTTGAACAAACTCCATCCGGCCGGGAATTCCCTTAAATTTCTCCAGAGCTTTTTTTATCACCGGCCAGTCAATGTTTTGCGAACGGCAAAAAACTATCGCCGCCAAAATGTTGTATAAATTAAACTCGCCTATTAAATTACTATGCAATTCTTGGCCCTCAAGAGTAAAATCAATACCATTTTCCAGTAATGAGTAGCGAGTAATGAGTAATGAGTAATTATATTTATCCCTAATTCCTAATTCTTTATTCCTAATACCATACACATATTTTTCGTCTGCCGGTACTTTTAAAAAATACTCGGCATTTTCGTCGTCTCCGTTGACTATAATAGTTTTTTTATCCTTTCTGCTTTTTTTAAGATATTGGAAAAAAGCCAGCTTCGCCCTTTTATAATTTTCAAAAGAGCCATGGGCCTCAATATGCTCGGGATGAAGATTGGTAAATAAAGCCGCGTCCCATTCAATAAATTTGTGGCGCGACTGCAAAATTCCTTCAGAGGTAACTTCAATTAAAACATATCGGCTGCCGGCCTCAACCGCTTTTTTCAGAAATTTCTGCAGAAAAAAACGGCCGGGCATTGTCATTTTAAAAAGATTTTTTTCAATATTCTTATCAATCTTAAAACGAAGAGAATCGGAAAGACTGGTTTTAAATCCAGCTTCCTCCAAAATGGCGTTGATAATTTCAATGACGCTGGTTTTCCCTTTGGTGCCGCTGACGCCCAAAACAAAAAATTTTCGGGATGGCCTCCCGTAAATCAAAGCTCCCAAAAACGCCAAAGTCAGATGATACCAATGGAAAATAAATCTGGGCGCGAATCTTTTAATTAAATTTCTCATTGTTTGCCTGCCTGCCGGCAGGCAGGCTTAAAATCTTAAGGGATTCTTTAAGCCGGTTTTGAGCGCCTTTTGTTTCCTCCGGAATCATTTTAATGGCTTCTCTGGCTTCGGCCAGCGAATAACCGAGCGATTTTAACGCTTCCAAAACATCAACATCATCTTGACCAGCCGCAAAAACCCCGTCTTCGGCCCAACCGATTTTGTCTTTCAGTTCCACCACGATTTTCTCGGCTATCTTTCGGCCGATGCCGGAAACTTTGGTTAAATACGATGTCTGGCCGGCGGCAATGGCTTTTTTCAGAACATCAACCGGCGCCACGGCCAAAACATTCAAAGCTGTTTTGGGGCCGATGCCGGAAACTTTAATGAGATTCTCAAAAAAATCAAGTTCCGGATACTCGGTAAAACCGTACATTTCCAGAGCGTCCTCGCGCACGTGAAGATGAATCCATAATTTGATTTTTTGTTCGGGCTGGGTTATTTTTTTAAATACCGCCGGCGCCGCAAAAACTCTGTATCCCACTCCGCCAACATCCAGCACCAAAAACCTCCCTCCTTTAAATACCACTTTACCCTCTAAAAAAGCAATCATTATAATAATAATAGCATAAGTTTGCGTTTTTTTGGAATTTCTGCTAAAATAATAAAAAGTCGCTTATTTTTAATAAATCAAATTAATGAACCCAAAAAACATATTTTTAACTACGATAATTCTGATGGCGTTCTTGATTCTGGCTGTTCCCGCCAACGCGGCAGAGCTCCCAAGCCCGGGCGCAACCCCTGACTCTCCCTTGTATTTCCTTAAAACCTGGAAAGAATCAATCCAGACCTTCTTTATCTTTGGTTTTGAAAACAAAGCTAAACAATACCTTCATTTGGCCGATGTTCGTCTGGCCGAATACCAGAAAATGATAGACAAAGGAAAAACAAAGATTGCCGAGAAAACCCTGGTAAAATCGAGAAACAACTGTACAAAGCTATTCAGGCAATGAGTAAAAAAAAGAAAGCTAAGGATATTATGCCTTTGCTTAAGGATGAGCCGATTACGGAAAAACATATCGGAATTTTGGAAGAAAATCTCCAAAAAGTTCCTGGAGCCGGCAAAAAAGGAATTGAAAAAGCTTTAGAGACTTTAAGAAAGCTAAAGGGCGCAAAAAAAGACGAAACCGTAAATTGGCAGACTTACAGGAATGAAGAGCTTAAGTTTGAGTTTAAGTATCCTAAAGAGTTAGATAAACAATTTATCAGCGTTGTTTCTGAGAGTTGGCCGAGTTGGCCGCCAAAAATGACTATTGGCATTGACGCAACTGAAACCGATTTTATGTGCGAAGAAAATCCGAATTATAAAGACGAATCAGGTTATGGGGAACGAGAAAGGGTAAAAATAAACAACGCAATTTATTGTGTAACGAGCACAAGCGGGGCGGCGGCGGGGACAAAATATGTAAACTATACATATTTAACTATTAAGAATAGCAAATTTATTACCTTAACGTTTGTTTTGAGTTATCCAAATTGTAGCAATTTCGGCGAAGACAATAAACTTAAGAAATGCGAGGCAGAACAAAAAGCCTTTGATCCGAATAAGCTGGCAGACCAAATCCTTTCCACTTTTAAATTTATCTCTCAATAAACTTGGGACAAGTTAAATAATTTTAAACGCCTTGAAAATCGCGCTGGATTTTGATATTATTTAATTATGACTCTTAAAAATTTTATCAAAAAAAGGCGGGACTTGGTTTGGTATGTCAAAGAGCCGGAAAATCTCTCCCAGGAAGCGATTGTGGAGGCGGTTTTGAATTACGGCGATTTTGACGATGTTAAAAAATTATTCTCCATTCTCGGAGTTAGAAAAACGGCAATGATTTTTAGAAAACAGACGCAACGCGAAAGAATCAACTATGACCCTAAAATAGCGCATTATTTTAATCTTTATTTTAAAAAACATGCCCGATAATCTCCGTAAAGCGATTCTAACCGATGAACAAATCAGTCTTTTGCCGTTGGTTAAATCATTTTCTAAAGATTTCGGACTGGTGGGCGGAACGGCCATTGCTCTTTACCTTGGCCACCGGCGCTCAATTGACTTTGATCTTTTTACGGCTGAAGAATTTGATAATCAAAAAATTAGAAAAAAAATTTTAGGTTTCCATAAATCTCCTCGCGTTGTAAGAGATGAGAGTGGTCAATACACAATCATTATTGAAGGAGTGAGGTTTACTTTTTTTCATTATCCCTATAAAATAAATTTTTCTGAAAATTTTGACGATATTATAAAATTGCCTGATTTGTTAACTTTGGCGGCGATGAAAGCCCATGCTTTGGGCCGCCGGGCAAAATGGAAAGATTATATTGATCTTTATTTTGTAATGAATCGTTATCAGGGCATAAATAAGATAATCAAAAAAGCCAAAAATATTTTTTCCTCGGAGTTTAACGAAAAATTATTCCGCAGTCAGTTGGTTTATTTCAAGGATATAGACTACACCGAAAAAATTATTTATATGAAAGGATTTGAAACAAGCGACGCAATTATTAAAAAGAGCTTGGTTGATTTTAGTTTGATGACTTAAACCAATTGCATTTTCGGGAAATTTTAGTATACTCTAACTTATGCCGATTATTAAATCAGCCAAAAAAGCCTTAAGGCAGTCGGAAAAAAGAAAAAAAAGAAACCTCAAAAGAAAAGAGGCCTTTCGGGATGTTTTAAAGAAAATAAAAAAACTTGCCGCTGCTAAAGAACTGGAAAAAGCCAAACAGCTGGTGCCTTTGGCTTACAAAGCCCTAGATAAGGCCGCCAAAACCGGAGTGGTTAAGAAAAACATGGCCTCGCGCAAAAAATCAAAACTAATGAAAGTCTTGGCTAGAGCTTCAAAATAAAACGCTCTACTCCCAAAGAAAAATCGTCAAGACCGAAACGGCAATCGTGGTAAAGCCCGACCAAGCGCCGGGAATAATTTTTTAATTCTTCTTCGGTAAAATTGCCAACCGCCTGAAAATTCTTTTTGGCGACAAACGGGTGCCAGCCCGTGGCTTTGACAGCCGTCAATGGAGAATCAAACAACGAATTTTTCACCACCAGCAAATTTTTCACCTGCCAAACCAATTTCCAAAAAACCTCCTCGGCCGTCATTCCCGACATCAAAGCCCTTTGATATAAAATCCAGGCTCGTCTTCTGTTTCTTTCGGCAAAAGCGTCGCAAAGCGCAAAAATGTTAAAAAGCTCTTGGGCTGATTTTTTCGGCTCGGCTTTAAGAGAAAACTCGAAAACATTTTCCGCGCGTTTTTTGAATTTTCTTACGATATCGGCCGCTAAATTCTTCTCCCAAAAAACAAAAACGTTATGAGAAGCCGCGCATTTATCAAGATTTTCCAGAACAAAATCAGCCGCTTCTTTGTTCATAAAAACATCCTTCAATAAGACAACGCATTTATTGTGAAAAAGAGAATCGGCTTTTAAAAATTCTTCAAACCGAGCTTTGAAAAAATTCTCTTCGTCTAAACGAAAAACAGCCGCTCCCTGATTTTTTTCCAAATCGTCAATTAAAAGTCGGATTTTACGCCGACTTTGATTAAAATCGTTGCCAAAAAATAAATAAATCATAAATATTTTTCGCGCAGAATTTTTTGGACTTTTTCCACTATTTCGCCGAGCGTAAAATTGGCCTTTATCATATAATCAACCGCCCCCAAAGAAGCGGCTTTATCAATATCTTCTTTTTGCCCTAAATTGCTTAAAACAAGAATTGGCACCGAACTGGTCTTTGGGTCTTTTTTAAGCCGAGCGAGAATTTCAAAACCGTCCATGCCTGGTAAAATTAGGTCAAGCAGAATAAGATGGGGGTTGATTTTTTCTAAAATTTTAAAAGACTCTTCTCCGTCAATGGCTGAATGGACATTAAACCCCTCGGCCACGAGTTTTTGAACGATAAGTTCTCTTAAAAACTTGTCGTCTTCAATAATTAAAATAATCGAATCATTGATATTTTCCATAAATCTTAAGGTTTTAAGTCGCGGAAATTCCCGCCTTTAGAAACATTAACGACCAAAGGCACCGACAAATCCGCGGCTCCAGCCATTATTTTTTTTAAGCGGGGCGCGGCTTCTTCCATTATATTATCATTAACTTCAAACAGCAACTCGTCGTGAATCTGCAAAACCAGGGAAATTCCGCCCGGGTAATTTTCTTTTAAAAAATCGGAAATTTCAATCATGGCAATTTTAATGATGTCGCTGGCGGTTCCCTGGATAGGATGATTAACAGCCATCCTTTCGGCTTCAGCTCGTTTAGAAGCAATACTGGAATGAATTTCCGGCAAACGCCGCTTTCGGCCGAACAAAGTCTGGACGTAACCCGTTTCCTCGGCTTGTTTTTTTATTCCGTCAAGATATTGGACCAGCTGGCTGAAATTTTTAAAGTATTCTTGATAAAAAACTTCGGCTTCTTCCCGGCTTATTTTCGCCTCTCGGGCAAAAGAATTAACGCCCATGCCGTAAAGAATGCCGAAATTCAAAATTTTTGCTTGACGGCGCATCTCGACGGTAATTTTTTCCGGAGCGGTCCGGAATACCCGGCCGGCCGTGGCCAGATGGATGTCTTCCCCGACCAAAAACGCCTCTCTTAAATTTTCATCGGCGCTTAAGCCGGCGGCAATTCTCAATTCTATCTGCGAGTAATCAAGACTTAAAAAAGATTTTCCCGCAGGAGCGACAAAACACCGCCGGACCGCCCGGCCGAATTCCGAACGAGTCGGAAGATTTTGAAGATTGGGATTTTTAGAAGCCAGCCGGCCGGTGGCGGTGCCGGTCTGGATAAATTTGGTATGGATTCGGCCGTCTTGGTCGGCCAGTTTGGGAAAAACGTCAATATAAGTGAAAACAAGCTTGGCCAGCTCCCGATAAGCCAAAACGGATTTTATAACCGGGTGACTGTCGGCTAGTTTGCTTAATTCTGAAAATCGAGTGGAACGGGCTCCTTGACCGGTTTTTTTCAAGCCCTTGGCTGAAAGTTTTAATTTTTCAAAAAGGATTTCAGCCAACTGTTGCGGAGAATTGATATTGAATTTTTCTCCGGCCGCCCGCCAAATTTTTTTTCCCAATTCTTCAAGCTTTTGATGATATTGGCCGGAAAGTTTTTTTGAATAAGCGATATCAACCAGAAGGCCGCGCCCTTCCATTTTTTTAAGAATATCAACGAGCGGCAATTCAATTTCGTAAAAAACTTTCTCCAAATTTTCTTCCTTGATTTTAACCAAAAGCTCTTTTTCAGCCTGGATCGGCGAACTGGTTCTGGTAAAAGCAAAAATGTCCTCCCAAGAAGGGTTGATAAAGCGGGAGTCAATCAGCCAAAGAGCGATTTTCAATTTTTCCGGCGGCTCCTCCCGTCCCGCCTTTGGCGGGACGGCTTTTTCTCCTTCCGAAAAACCGGCCGGCGCCGCTTGATTGTTTTCAAAAATGCGTTTTATCAGACTGGCAAAACCGTAATGGAACAAAATTTCTTTTAATTTTTCCCCGTTAAATCCTTCCCGCCAGAACGATTTTTTCAAGTCAAAAACAAGGCCGACATCCTTTCGTATCTGGGCAAGTTCTTTGCTGAAAAAAGCGTCTTCCTCGCCTTCTTTTAAAAGATGGACGATTCTTGGCTTAATTCCTTTTTGTAAAAGCTTTTCGGGATTTTGTTTAAGGATTTTATAGAGATTTTCCAAAGAACCAAAGTTCTGGATAAGCTCGGAAGCGGTTTTTTCTCCAATTCCTTGAATGCCTATGATGTTGTCGGAGGGGTCGCCTTTTAAGCCCTTGAAATCTGGGAGAAGCTCTGGTTGGAAGCCGAATCTTTTTTCAACCGCTTTTTCGTCGTAAACAATCGTATCCTCCAATCCTTTTTTCAAAGTGTAGACAACCACTTGATTGTTTTTCACCAACTGCAAAGTGTCCAAATCGCCCGAAGCGATAATAATTTTAAGGTTAGAGGGTGGAGATTGGAGATTTGTCCGCCAGCTGGCGGATGATTGTTCCACGATTGTTCCGATAATGTCGTCGGCTTCAAATCCCTCTTTCTCGTAAATTGGAATACCAAAGGCCTTAAGGATATTTCTGGACGCTTCTATCTGTAAAATCAACCCGTTGTCTGTTTTAGGGCGCTGGGCCTTGTAATTTTCGTAAACAATATGACGAAATGTCGGCTTTGGTAAGTCGTAGCCGGCGACCAAATAATCGGGTTTAAGCTCGCGGATAATTTTTACGAGCATGGCAATGAAGCCGTAAAGAGCGCCTGTGGGCTCGCCTTGGGGCGAAGTGAAAGCAGGCAGAGCGTGAAAAGCCCGATGCAGAATGGCGTGAGCGTCCAGAATAACCAACACCTGTTTTTCTTTAGAATGTAAAATTCTACGCTCTTTAGATTGTGATTTTTCTTGTTTTATCATCGACAACTTTGAATTTAATTTGAACGCACTTTTGAGGCAATATTTTTTTTACTCGGTCGGCCCATTCTATTAAAACAACATTTTGAGGAGTAGAAATTATTTCTTTCCAACCCAGAGCCAGAAGTTCTTTTGGATTTTTAATCCGGTAAGCGTCAATGTGAACAAATGTTTTGAAATTTGATATTTGCCTGCCCGCCATTCGCCTGAGGCGAAGCCGATGGCAGGCGGGGATTTTGGAATTTGTTTGGAATTTGTTTGGAATTTGGTATTTCTTTATGATAACAAAAGTTGGACTTTGGATTTTTTCTTTAATACCCAGAGCTTTGGCAAAAAATTGGGCAAGGGCGGTTTTTCCGGCGCCCAATTCTCCTTCTAAACCAATGACAACAGCTTTCTTGTTTTTCTCCCGCCAGCCGGCGGATAAAATCTTTTTGGCTAAATCTTGAGCGATTTTTTCGGTTTTTTTAAGGTCGGCGATAATAATTCTCATTATTGTATCTTAACATTCATCATAAAGAACAAAAAAGAGGCGGATGTTGATTCAACCGTCCGCCTCCCTTATTTTATTGCCTCCTTATTTTAAGTTTAAAACCGCCCGGCGAGCCGCGTCCTCGCAGAGTTTGTCTTCATCGGCCCAGGATTGATACTCCCAGGCCGAACTTTCGCCCTTGCTGGTGGCCCGGACATTCCCAAGTCGGTCCAAAATCCTAAGCCGTACTCTGACCGTCGTGATACTGCTCCAGTAGCCGGAGCGGTCGTGGTCCGAGTAAACCATAATCTCATACTCGGCCGTGTCCTTACGGACCACGGGCTGGGTTCCTCTAAGCCCGAGCCAATTCTCCAAGGTGTGGCCGACCACGCTGGAGTAGCCCAAGCCAATTCTCCAAGGTGTGGCCGACCACGCCGGAGTCGCAAAAAGACGAAGAGTCCCGGCCAGATGTCACCATCACATTTTTTCCATTCAGCCACTGAATGGTGACGCTAGGTTTTTCCGTTAGGTCCCGATTTAAAATCGGGCCTGTGAATGAGGGTGTGCCTTCAATATAAAGCGTTCCGCATCCCGCCAGAAAAATTAAAACAAGCCAAAAACTAAAAAAAACAACTTTCCTCTTCATTTCTCTTTCCTCCTTATTCTCTTTTGTATATTTATATTCTTATTTCAAGCTTTCACTTTTTCACTCATAGTATATCATATATTATTTTAATTGTCAAACTAACCATTTTCCAACGATCGCTTCTTAATGGTTAAAACAGAAAAAGGAGGTCCGAAGACCTCCTTTGCTAATTATGGAGGTTTAACCTCCATAG
>Ga0076022_110_pt1 | contig 22542 bp, 31 predicted proteins | sample RifGroB1_FD_68099 | JGI IMG/M metagenome (GOLD analysis project Ga0076022, IMG submission 68099) | Parcubacteria bacterium GW2011_GWB1_41_6 | reverse complement strand
CCATTGCGGCATCGCCCAGCGCCTCAAGATTTTCCGCAGACACTTTATCACAATCAATTTGAGATACTTCGGAAACACCTTGGATTTGAAGTATTACTCCCAAGGCATCGTCCACAGAAATATCATGGCCGCCCTCATCTGACACAGCCCGAAAAGCCGGCGTAAAACCAATCAGAACAGCAAAAAAGAATAGTATTGTTAAACTAGTTATCTTTTTCATAAATTATTTTGCATTATTAATAATGTTTTTAATAATCATATCAATTTCTTGAGGTTTGTCGCCTAAATCCGCTTCTGGGAAAAATTGGGGCAGGATAATCGGCCTCATTCCAGAGATAAAAGTTTGCTCGCCTTTGATATAAACATTGATTTTGCAGGGCATGCAAAGTCCGATTTTAATATCAGCCTCTAAAAAATCATTGGCGTATTTAGCGCTGCAAAATTCAATAATTTTAAACGGCTCTCTTTGAAAACCTTTTTCAGCTAAAGTTTTTTGCACATCGTGGATATACAAGACCTTCATGCCGGCTTTAATAATTTCATTTTGTACGTTTTGAACCGCCTCGTCAAAATTTTTAATTGTAACTACGGTGTAATCAAATTCCATAAATTTTGATTAAATTTTAAACTCCACAGCCGCCCGAGGGCAGAGAAACCGGCTTAATTTCCTTAAGAATCTCCTGATAGCCCGAGGCGCTGGAATAAACCGAGCCCAAAACTTCTTTCGGCTCAACCTCGGCCCAAGCCACTCCTCTTTTTTCAAAATATTTTGCCAAAGTCAGATAGGTTTCCGGAAACCAATAAGAATTCACTTTCAGAGCTATTTTATACATTTCTTCCTCGCTTAAACCTTGAGCCGCCAAAAGCTCCAAAAGCCCGAGCATGGCCAGGCCGTGATTGCAGTCCGGAAAATAAGTGGAATTGCCGCAGCAGGGCCGGTAAATATTTTTTGACACTTCTTCCACCAGTTTTTGCTGTTCTTCCGTCAGTTTTATAAATTCGTATTGGCTGTAATAATCCATCGCGTCCGATTTCGCGATAACCCACCCGCCGGTTGAAGCAAAGCGGCCGGCTCCGCCGTATTTCGGATCCATCATCGGTCCTTGTTCCAAAATCGGATTTTTATTGGCCAGCCCGAAGGCCCAAAGCAGATTTAAAATAAAACCGGAATTATCCTTGTCTATCTTGATAGAATCGTTGTTTTCGGCGTAAAGCAGAGCTTTTTCGTAATTATTCAATCCTCCTCTTAGCTGGTAGATTGATTCAAATTTTTCAGAGTCAATCACGCCCTTTTCAATCATCCGCTTTCCTAAATCCCCCCACTTAAGCGGTATTACAACGCCGGCCAAAGGCAAAACTTCTTCTTCCAAAAGAGCTTGGTCCGGCTCTTGTGGCTCTTCTTTATTTTTATCGGCGCCCAAAAGTCCGCTTCTTAATTTTAAGCTCAAAGCCGGGCCGGATTCTTTATTTTCAAACTTCAAATCAAAAATCTGGGTAAAAACAATTGCCCCGACAAAAACTAAAGCTATTAATTTCCAATAAAAAGAATTTTTCATAATCGCTTGTTTCTAAATAAAATTTTATAAAGCAAGAAAAAGAAGAAACCGACAATCACAAGCCCCCATAAAACATTAGGCAAAATATCCAAGGCCTCAAGAACATTTTGAGACCATTTGTTTAAAGCCTTGCCGATACCGACCTGAAATGACGGCGCCCAAAAAGCGTTGTTGGAAAAAGCCAAGATAAGAAGAATCAGTCCCACGGCCAAAAAAACCAGAGCGGAGATAAGATTGGTATTTTTCCCCCGAATAAGGCGGGAGTTTTCCAATTTAAATTTATCGTAAAAATAAGCCGTTAAAAATAAAGGAAAAGTCATCCCAAAAATATAAGCAAAAACAACGATTAAGGCCTTCCAAAAAACTCCGGAGATGACCGCCAAGGTTACGGCTCCGGCCAAAACCGGAGCGCAACAGGAAGTGGCCGCGCCGGAAAAAATGCCAAGCAAAAATACTGATTTTACTTTCGGCCCACCCGGTTCAATTATTTTTCTTTTGGACATGGGCATCAAAGCCCAGCCCCTGCCCGACATAGCCAAAAAAGCAAGAAAAATCATAAAAAATCCGCCGACCAAATACATCTCCTTGTGAAAATCACCGAAGAGCCGAGCCAGACCGGCCGCTCCCAATCCAATGGGAACTAAAATAACGGCCAGGCCGGCAAAAAAAATAAAAGTCATTTTGAGAATGTTTTTCTTCTCTTGAAAAGCCGAGGCCAAATAGGTCGGCAAAAGAATGGTAATGCAGCAGGGCGCAAAAAGAGCCGCCATTCCGGCTAAAAATGAGGCGATAATTGAGGCGGAGAAAATTAAATCCATAATTTTTTAAATTCGAAGCACGAAATCCGAAGCACGAAACAAATTCAAATGACAAAAATTAAAAATTCAAAACGATTTAGAATATTAGAATTTCGAGATTCGAATTTCGAATTTTAGTTAATAACTACTGCGCTGAACTTCAATTCAAGCTTGGGAGATTTCTGGGAGTTGGATTCCAAATAAACCGAACGCTCGGCCAAACCCACGCCCGATGGCCCGTGGGCGGCCGGGTCAAATATGGTTTCAACCACAACGGATTCTCCCGGCTTAACCGTAATATTGGTTTTTGAGGGCCCGGCGTGTCCAGGCATGCCAAAAGTTCCCCAATTTTTGCCTTGGCCGTCAATAATAGAAGCCTCGGTGCACATGCAAGAGGTATAAATCTTCTCAATCCGCACCGGCTCCTGGCCTTCGTTTTTAACTTCAAATCTGTGCGACACCTTGCCGTCTTTCATGGCAATGGTTTTGAAATCAAAAAAATTCTCAAGGGCCGTAAGGGCCGAAGCCGAATATTTTGAAGGGTTTTCACTGCCTCCGCCTTTTTGAGTTAAAAAAGCAACGGCCAAAACAACGGCTGCGGCCGCAAAAATAATTAATAATTTTTTATTTTTCTTATTCATAAACTTAATGATATATTATCTTCCGGAAACATTCAATTTATTAATCGCGACAAATTCTTTCAAAACTTCTTGCCGGGCCGCGATTCTGGTGATTTCGTCCATAGAAACGATAAGCAAAAGCACCGCCAAAACAATCAAAATCGTCACCAGTATTTTATATTTTTTCTCCCAGCCGGTCCGCCAGATTTCATACAAAAGAAAGATGCTGTAAACGCTGGCCGAGAAAGGAATAATCAAGCTGATGATAAAAACCACTCCCCATAAAAGATAAATTAATCCCAAAAGCTTGGCCGAATGGGCTAAGGTGAAGAAAACAAATTTTATGGCCAGCCAAACATTGCCGAAATAAAAAACCGAAAAATAAGCGAAAAACGCCAAGTATAAAATAGTCAAAAAAGACTGCCAAACCGGCGCAAAATAAAACCGGAAAACGTTTTTGATGTATTTCTTGAATTTTGATTCCGCCATCCGCTACACTTTACAACAAAACAACAAAAATATCAAATCTGATTTTTATCGGCCGTATCTGCCTATTAAAAGAGTTTGGGCTAGAATGTGGCCTTGCATAGATTTTTCTAAATCATCTTTGCTTGCGCTTGGGATTAAATCCAGCATAATATCCAAAGCGTAAAGTTTGAAGATGTAGCGGTGCTTGGGATTGCCTCTGGGCGGGCAAGGCCCGCCGTATTCATTTTTGTTCCAGCTGGTTTTTCCTTGAATCGCGCCGGACGGAACTGAATTTTCTAAAATCTCTTTTGTTTCCGGCGCGATATTCCACAAAAACCAATGGTCCCAAGTTTTTCCGCAGGTGGCGTCCGGGTCGTCCATAATCAAAACCAAACTTCTGGCATTGGCCGGCACGTTTTCAATCGTAAGAGGAGGATTTATTCCGCCTCCGCCAAAGGCGGATGTCGGATTGCCGTCGCAAGTATATTTTGAGGGAATCTCATTGCCGTTTTCAAAACCAGGACTTTTTAAAATTAAATTTTCCATAGTTTGAAAAGATTTATCTTCTAAATTTTCTTTAAACGACCTTTTACTAATAGGATTTTTTCTTTGGCGACTCTACGCCGAGATCTCGGCAAATTTTCTTTGCTAAAAAATTATCAATCTCAGTATGACGAGGAACGGTGGAGGTTCTCCTTATTAAAACATTAAAAAAGACGCTATGTTTAGCGCCCTCTCTTACAAAAATACATCCATTTTTTAAAAGATGAATAATTAAATCTTTTCGTTTCATTATACGGAAACCGACAAAGATTCGCGGATAATTCTTCCTCTGGAAATTTCTTTTTTGTTAAGAAGTTGATTAGTTTCCAAAATTAAGAAAAGCGCGTCTTTTAGATTTTCTTTCGCTTCTTTAAGAGTCTTCCCTTGAGTATTAACTCCGGGAATTTCTTCTACCCAGCCCAAATACCATTTTCCGCTTTTTTTATATACTGCCGTAAATTGTCTTGCCATAAACTTTATTATAGTTGTTTTAAAAATAAAATCAAGAAGATTCTGCAACTTTTAAACGCCGTGTTTGATGACAATCACGTCTCCGTCTTGGATGATGTATTCTTTCCCTTCAATGCGTAAAAGCCCTTTTTCTTTGGCTTGAGAAAATCCGCCAGCCTCGCCGAGTCTAGGCGGGCCGGCCTCCGAAAGAGTTTGCCAGTTAATCACTTCGGCTTTGATAAATTTTTTTTCAAAATCAGAATGAATCGCTCCGCCGGCTTGGGGCGCGGTCATCCCCTTTTTTAAAGTCCAGGCCCGGGTTTCATCAGCTCCGGTGGTAAAAAAAGTGATTAAACCCAAAAGTTCATATGATTTTTTAATTAAGACATCCAGAGCCGAATCCGGAACCAAACCCAAAGCCAAACGCTCCTCGGGATTAAATCCGGAGGAGCCAAATTCTTCCAAAATATCAATAATCAAAAACAGCCAATTATTTTTTTCAAAAATCTCCAAAACCTCGCGGTTGATTTCTTTCCGGGTACTATTCAAAACATAAAGCCGGGGCTTTAAAGTCAAAAACTGATAATTTTTTAAAATCTCTTTTTCTTCATTGTTGAAACTTTGCTCGGCCAAAATTTTTCCCTGCTCCAATAAAACTTTGGCTTTGGTTAAAATTTCTTTTTCTTTTATCGCCTCTTTTTTTCGCGCCCTGATTTCTTTTTCCAAGCCGACCATTCTTTTTTCAATCATATCCAAATCCTTCAAAGCCAATTCCGTATCCAAAATTTCCTTTTCTTTCAAGGGATTGATTTCATTTCTCACGGTTATTATTTTTTCGTTCAAAAATCCGCGCAGCACGTATAAAACAGCGTCCACCTCCCTGATTCGCGCCAGAAACTGGTTGCCCAAGCCCTCGCCTTTGTTAGCGCCTTCAACTAAGCCGGCAATGTCAACGAATTCAACCATGGCGTAAATTTTTTTGACCGACTTAGTTAAGGCGGCCAATTTATCCACTCTTTCATCAGACACGGCCACCACGCCCACATTCGGTTCAATGGTACAAAAAGGGTAATTGGATTTATCAACCTGCTTTTTGGTCAAGGCCTCAAAAAGAGTTGATTTTCCAACATTGGGCAAACCCACAATCCCGATTGATAAAGACATATATTTCTAAACTATGTAAAAAGCAAAAAAATAGCAACCAAAGAAAAAACCGAGTTGCAATTTTGGATATTCCTTGTTAATATAATTTTGCTTAGGGGACCTGAAAACTATTTTAAACAGCTCTTTGGAAGGAGTTTTAAAATGTCGAACACAAGAATAGGATTCTCGGGATTAGGAATGATGGGTTCGGTAGAACTGCCAAAAAACATAACAATGTACTGCCCACAGTGCGGCACAGAAGTGGCGGATAAAGGGGAATGTCTTGTAAGTTTCGCCCTAACCCTAAACTTAAATGAGCCGCCGACTAAAAAACCGCAAAGTCTGGAAAAGAAAAACGTATTTCAAGTAGTGCTTGAAGTAGATTGCCGAAACTGCAGTTGCGCAAACGAACCGCCGATTGCAGAATTTGTGCTTCACCGATAAATTAAAACTCTGAGTGGATACGAAAAAAATAGAAGAGCCGGCCTTAAAATCAAGACCGGCTCTATTTCTTTAACAGACGCCTCATCTTTTTTTATTGTTCCTGTTTTGCTTCCGGCTGGCTTTTGCCAGCTTTTTTCTCCGGCGCCTTGACAATTGCAAAGAGTCTCGGCTGCCTTTTAACCCAATATCTCTTGGCTGGTTTGCGTCTCTATTCGCGCGATTGAGAAAATCCACTGCCAGACGAGCCAAAAAACCTCCCCCTCCGACAGAACAATTTTTTGTTATAACAACATTACTCTTGCTTTTTATCCCCTTACGAGCCAGTGGCATTTTAGACGGTTTTAATTTCACTCTTCACCTCCTTGCCCGTTAAAATTTCCATTCTTTTTTCTATTATCGTTATCACTCGCATTATCATTCTCATTCTCCTCAAAAATAAAACATAGATCTCCTTATGTTTTTCAATCGTTAAAACTTCTTTTAGAAACTCCTCTGTCCGGCCATCCATAAATCTTGGAATCAAACCCGCCGGAATAATCGGGAATCCGTAGTTTTCCCGCAGGTCGCGGAATTTTTCTAAAATAGCCGCTCTTTCTTTGTCTGGAAATTTATGGTCTTCCAAAAATTTCAAAACATTGCCTTCAACCACCGACATTTTTCTCCCCTCCCCGATATGAAAAAACTGATTTTAAAATAAACCGTTCCGATTTCATTATTTCAAAACAAAAAACTTTCCGCAAATCGGTTTTCCCCAATTATTGGGTGCCTAATGGGATTCGAACCCATCCCGGGAACTCCACAGGTTCCTGTGCTAACCACTACACCATAGGCACCATTAAAAAAATTTTAATTCTAAATTTTTAATTTCTAAACTTAATGCTTAAATTTTTACAACCAAAAACAAAATTAAACAAAGCTAAAAAGCTGGGAAGCTAGAAAGCTAAGAAACTAATCTACTCAACTTTAGAAACCGCCGCTCCTTCTTTGGCGCGCTGGGAAACCTTGATTGCCACCTCGTCCCCTTTCTTGGCTGACTTAACCTCCTCATGCTCAATCTGCATGGAGGCGACTTTTTCCTCAAACTCATCATCGCCCCTGACAATCTTTATTATATCTCCCACCGCCACTTTGCCTTCCAACCGAATAACCGCCACCCCGATTTTGTCGTAGTAATGAATAACTTTGCCTAATAATTTCTCGGCCATATGCCCGATTATACCATACTGCTTTTCTCTCTACAATGCGCGGGGGAGCCCCGCACAAATTCTTTTAGAATTATGCGGGGTAAAATTTAAACCCGTGAATAATAAATTTTGTGCGCGGGGGGAGATTTGAACTCCCACGGGATTGCTCCCACAAGCCCCTCAAGCTTGCATGTCTACCGATTTCATCACCCGCGCTGTCAAAAATATCTTAACAAAAAAGGCGGCTGGATTCCAGTATCCAGCCGTCGATTCCCTTACTTTATCCTTCGCGTTCTACTTATCGGCTTGTCCTTCTTATTCTTTCTCCTCTTCTTGCTCTGCTTGTTTTTCTTTGGATGATAAGTCCTCCTCGACATTTTCTTTCTCCTCCTTCTGAACTTGGACTTGGGATTGTTTTATCTTTTTGCGGATTTCTTTTGCGGCTTTTTCACGAACGTAGTAAAGCTTGGCTCTCCGGACTTTTCCGGTTTTTACAATTTCAATCTTCTCAATATTGGGAGAATAAAACGGAAAAACCCGCTCTACCCCGATGCCGTCCGAAACTTTTCTAACGGTGAAAGTGGCGCCCGGCTCTCGACCGTGCTTTCTGGCAATCACCAAACCCTCAAAGGCCTGAAGCCGAGTTTTATCACCTTCTTTGACTTTCTGCCAAACCCGAACAGAATCCCCGGCCCGAAAATCAAGCTGGCGGCGTTTTTCAATATCTACCGGAGAAAATTTTATATTTTTTTCCTGAACTAATGTCATCGTTTTTATTTCTAGCACACCCCGCAAAAAAATTCAAGAAAAATAAAAAAGGGGAGGTGGGGTTTAATCCACCTCCCGCGGGGTTTATGGTTATGGTTTTAGATGTGGAGAACCATAGGACCTTGAAATCTCGCGACCTCCAGTTGACGAGCAGGCCGACTATTCTTACTCGTCATTTTTTTCTCGTGAGCGGCCAGACGCTCATCAGTAAATCCACTGGTATCCCATTTTTGGCCAGGGACTTTCACCATTTTCGCCGCGTATGCCGCATGACTTTGAATCATAGCGATGGTAACAACCTCTTCTACGCCGGCGTTTGCTGGTTCGTCAACCGGCCCATCGCCGAATATCGGAAATCCTCCGCCATTCCATAGTTTGGACGCATTATAAAGCGCCAAGGTATTCCAGGGCGTTTGCCTGCCTGTTGCCGGATTATGAAATCCTGGTTCATACTGATGGCCTTCTAGTGCGGCGCCTACCACCAGCGTTTCCGAAGTCATGTGAGAAACCATAACCTCTATGGCCTCTTTTGTTAGGACAACCTCGGCGCTTGCGAGCAGAAGCCAGTCGCCCCCTGCCCAGAATTTCCGCCCCTTTGTAAGGATGCCGTTCAGAGGCGGCGCAAACTTGCCCCAAGGTTGAACGGGGAAAGCCATAACTCCAACCGGATAAGCCAGATTTAGAGCATCGGAAACATCCTGCCCTACATTCACGGCAATCAGCACCCGTTCAGCTCCGGCGGCGAGGGCGGCGCCGGAAAACTTGAGGATTTTTTCACGCGCGTCCTTTTTTGCTTTTTCTTCTGCTTTTGTTTCAAAAAACCTCGTTGCTACCACCACACCCATTTCAAATCTCCTCTTAAAGTTGGGTTTCGTTAGCGCCTTAAGCTAACAATTAAGTTTAAACAACAAAAAACTCCGAATGGATATTTACATACTTTTTAAAATCTGTCAATGTTTCTAAATTTTAATAAAACGATAATCAAAACTTGTCAAGGGTTTGTTTTCAACTCCCCCAAAGCCCCGGCCAAATCCTCGGGTAAATCCGCTTCCAGTTTTAGGCGGCTTGTGGTTGATTTTCAACTTCTCTTCTGATATTATGCAATTATGAACAAAGAAGAAATATTAAAAAAAATAAAAGAGCGGCTTCCTATTTTAAAAGAAAAATATCATGTTAAGGAAATAGGCATTTTTGGTTCGGCTACAAAAGGAGAAGAAACAGAGAACAGCGATATAGATATTTTAGTGGAATTTTCTATTCCTATTGGTTTTTTTAATTTTATAAGGTTGGAAAATTTTTTGAGTGAAATTTTAGGAAAAAAAGTTGACTTGGTTACCAAAAAAGCCATCAAACCGGTTATTAAAGAAGAAATTCTAAAAGAAACGGTTTATGTCTAAAAGAGAGGTTTATCTTTATATTACGGACATTCAAGATTCTATCCAGAAAATAGAAGAATATACAAAAAACTTAACTTTTGACGATTTTCTAAAAGACCGGAAAACAATTGACGCGGTTGTGAGAAATTTATCTGTTATTGGCGAGGCGGTAAAAAATATTCCCGAGGATACTAAATTAGAATATCCCGACATCCCGTGGAATGAAATTATCGGCATGAGAAATAAAGTTATTCATGAATATTTCGGAATTGATGAAGAAATTTTATGGAAAACTATAAAAGAAGAACTGCCGATTTTTAAAGATCAAATAAAAAAAATCTAATCCTGTTGCAAGTCTCTCAAAACCCTTTCCAAATCCTCGGGTAAATCCGCTTCCAGTTTTAGGCGGGAGCCGTTGGGATGCGTGAATTCTAAAGATAAAGCGTGCAAAAACTGCCTCTTTAATCCGAACGGACACTCTTTGCCTACGGATCTCGCAGTTCCGTAGAGTTTATCGCAAACTATGGGGTGGTTGATGGCTTTGAAGTGGGAGCGGATTTGATGAGTCCGGCCGGTTTGCGGCTCAACTTCAACTAAAGTATATTCTTTATACCTCTTTTTAACTTTATATAAAGTAAGAGCTTGGCGAACTTTACCCTGTTTTTTGCCCACTGAAATCCGGCGCCGGAAATCTTTCTTGCTTCTTCCTATTGATAAATCAATCCTGCCCTGCCTACCGGCAGGCAGACCTTTTTTCTCTTTCACCATCCCCTCAACCAAAGCCAGATAAGTTTTTTTTATTTTTTGTTGCCCGCCAAAGGCGAGGTCTCGCCTCGGCAAAGCCGAGGCGGAAAACTGGCTCTTTAAATAATCATAAGCCGCCGGATTTTTCGCCATCAGCAAAACTCCGGAAGTGTCTTTGTCCAGACGATGAGCCAAAATCATTTGGGGATATTTTTCGGCTATAAAATTAACATCCAGCCCGGCCGGCTTATTTATTGCCAGAACATCATCGTCTTGATAAATTATGTTTAGCATCTTTATAATGGGTGCGTGAGGACTCGAACCCCAGACCTTCTCGGTGTAAACGAGACGCTCTAACCAGCTGAGCTACGCACCCATATACTCTGCAAAAATCTTTCTTAAAAAATAAATTATGTTTCAAAAAATTCTGAATAAAATCGTGAAACCCACGACAATCAAACCCAGAGCGCCGAATTTCAACAGCCAGACCTTTTTCTCGGCAATGGATTCTTCTTTAATGACGCGAGGCAAAAATTTCGCCAATAAAATCGCCAGCAAAAAAATAAAACCGTATTGGAGCCCGTTAAAAGCGTTGACCAAAGTGGGAGTTTCAAGCAAAATGGCGTAATTAAAAATCAAAAAAGCCAGGGCGCTCGCGCCCTTGGAAACAAAAAACAGCCGACCGACCGAACGATGGTCCCGTCCCCGGAAAAAATCCTTGATTTTTTGTTTGGAAGCGGCAAAACCGAAAAGAATAAATAAAGCCGCGGCCAACCCCCCGACCCGCGCCCACAAAAATCCGTCCCAAAAAGAAACCTCAAGATAAACAGCCCTCATTGAAACAAAAAAAGCGGCCAAAAGCAAAGCGGCTAAAGTTCTTTTTATGGGAGCGTCAAAAACAAATTTATTTCCCCGTAATTCAAAAGCGATAAAAAAACTCCCTCCGGCCAGAAAGGCGAAAGCTAAAAGCTCGTTGGTTTCAAGCAATTCCCCGAGAAAAATCATTGAAAGAACAAAAGTAAAAAGCGGTATTAAAGCGCCGGTTACGGACGCGGCGCGAACAACCTCCTTTTCCTGAAGGGCTTTGTAATAAACGCGGATGGCCATAATAAAGAAAGCGCCGCCGGCCAAAGACAAAAGCAAGGGTCGGAGAGGAATCAAAGAAAATCCGACAAAGGGAACAAACACAAAAGCGGCCATGCCGAAAACCCCCACATAAAAAGCGTAGGCCCGGGTGGAAATGTCCGGCCGGGAAAGAATGTATTTGTCCAAAAGCGCGACTGTGGCGTATAAAAAATTGGCTGAAACAACAAGATATAACCAAAACATAAGCGAATTTCTAATTACTAATAATTACTAATTCGTTGCTCTTGCAGATTTTAGCGTACTCATAGGCGCTGGGACGGATTTTGCGCTCTAAAGTTTTAGCATCCACCTCAACCAAGCCGAACTTAGGCCAAAAACCCTTGTCCCATTCAAAATTATCCAAAAGCGACCAATAAAAATACCCCCGAACATCAATCCCCTCTCCTATCGCTTTATGAATCCAAGCCAAATGTTCTTTAATAAATTTTTCTCTTCTTGAATCCTCGGCATCAGCCAGCCCGTTTTCCGTAATATAAACCGGCCTTTTGTATCTTTTCAAATCTTTAAGAACATGATAAATCCCTTCAGGATAAATCTCCCAGCCCAGATCGGTTAATTCCTTGTTCTCATTTTGATTGAATTTTAAATTCCTGATACGGTTATGAAAATAATAATTTAAGCCGATAAAATCCAGATAGAGCCAGGTTTTATTCAAAAAAAGAAAATTCCACCAAAAATCCGCACATTTTTTCAAAAAATAATTTAAGGGCCTGTTTTTATAGGCTTCAAAATAGATGTTGTTTTTAGCCAGGCCAATCTGAAAATCAGGATTGATTTTTTTTAAAGTCCGATATGCCCGACGGTGAACCCAGATTAAATTCATCAATACTTTTAGATAGGAAAATAAATTTTTTTCTCCAGGCGGCCAGACGCCTTTAAAAAATGAATTGCCGCTATAAACCATCGGCTCATTAATGGTCAGCCAGAATTTCACATCGTCTTTTAAGGCTGAACCGACCTTTTCCGCGTATCTGGAAAAATATTTTATGATTTTTTTTGATTTAAATCCGTCTTTTTTTGCCAGCCACAAAGGAAACGGCCAATGCCAAAGAGTCACGAACGGCTCTATATTTCTTTCGCGCAAAGCCCGAATAATCTGCCGATAATGCTCAATTTCTTTTTCATCAAACTTTCCTTCTTCCGGCTCAATTCGCGACCACTCCAGAGAAAACCGATGGGTATTATGCCCCAAAGATTTGGCAATATCAAAATCCTCCTGAAAGCGATTGTAATGGTCACAGACCCGACCGGAAATATAATTTTCAGAATTAAGCATTTCCGGAAATTTTCCCTTTTGCCAATCCTGCCATTTATTTTTCGCTTCTTTAGCTAATCTTTCGGCATTGGCTTTTTCCCAAACACTCCAATCATTGTTATTGCCGCCCTCAATCTGATGGCTGGAGGTAGCCGCGCCCCAGAAAAAATCTTTTGGAAATTTAAGCATATACAAGAATTTTAGCATAAAATAAAGAGGGCCGTACAAGTACGAACCCTCTCTTTTAAAAGCTGTAGTTGAGCTTTAATCTACAATTTCTATCAAGGGGCAAATTTTTTCTTTTTTAGCCCTAAGATAAGCCCGGACTAACTTCCAAAATTCTGCCCATCTACCCGGGAGCTTTTCTGGCCTTTCTGGCTTTTCTGGTTCTTCTGGTTTTTCCGTTTCTAATTCTTCGCTTTTCTCCACAATCCAATCCGCTAATTTTTCCAAAGGCCCGGACAAAGCCAGGCCGAGAATGAGCGAACCGAGCATCAGGAGAAAATCTTGATAGAGATAACGAAGAACCGCTCCGTTAAGAAAAAGCCAAGGTAGGGCAATTAACGGAGATACGGAAAAGATAAACCACACAAAAATAGAAATCTCTCCTATCTTTTTTTCTGCTTCGTGAAAAATCAAGAAATAAAGTAACGGGAGAAAGAGGGTGACGATCACCCAAAGCCCCACTCTATTGTCCCATGTTGAAGTGGTCTGCCATTCTGCATACACCGATGGTATTTTCAAGAAATAGATGGCCAGTAAAAGCACCAGCCACCAGGGCATCAGAATCCCGCGCCTAGCGGTGAAAAACCACTTGAACGGATGGTAGAGGAAAAGCAGATACATCACTGACCAGAAATACTGGCACAGATTTATCTGTTGATAGGGACTGAACTTGAATACTTGCAAACATTCTTCCTTATACATATTCCCATGCCAAGACTTCGCTGAAACTTTCATTTCTGCTTCCTCCTTGTTTAAGATTTAATTTTAGAGCTTAATTCTCAAAGATTCTTCTCTAAAGAGAGTAAGATAAAAAGATGCTACTTGTCAAAAAAATTTGCCTAAACAAACCGATTTTATTATAATAAAGTTTGTTTTAGGCCCCATCGTCTAACGGTCAGGACGTCACTCTTTCAAGGTGAAAACCGGGGTTCGATTCCCCGTGGGGCCGCTTAAATCTATGATTATATTAGCCATAGAAACCTCTTGCGACGAAACCGCCGCCGCTATTCTGAAATGCTCGGGAAAATTAAAAAACCCCCGTTTTGAAATTTTATCAAATGTCGTCGCTTCGCAAGTAAAAATCCATTCTCAATGGGGAGGAGTGGTGCCGAGTTTGGCAAAAAGAGAACACCAGAAAAATTTGATTCCTATTTTAATAAGAACTTTGAAGAAAGCGAGTTTATTAAATTCGAAATCCGAAGCACGAAATTCCCGCCCCGCCTTTGGCGGGGCCCGCTTCGCCCGCGAAGCGAGGCGAGCGAGGCTCGTCCCGATGGACATCGGGACGGCAAAATTCAAAATTCTAAACTCTATTCTAAAACGGGAACCCGAACTGCTAGAAAAACTTTTAAAATTTTTAAGGGAACATCAAGAACCTAAAATAGATGTTATTGCCGTGACCCAAGGACCCGGCTTGGAACCGGCTTTGTGGGTTGGAATAAATTTTGCCAAAGCGTTAGCGATTGTTTGGGACAAGCCGCTGATTGCGATAAATCATATGGAAGGACACATCGCCTCGGTTCTGTTAAAACAGAACCGAGGGAGCACGAAGCACGAAGCACGAAAAATAATTTCAAATTTCGAATTTCCAGCAGTTTCACTGCTGGCTAGCGGCGGGCATACGCAACTAATTTTAATAAATCCGCCAGCTGGCGGATGGGGAGAATATAAAATCATCGGAGAAACTTTGGATGACGCGGCCGGCGAAGCCTTTGATAAAGTGGCGAGAATGCTGGGGCTGGGATATCCGGGAGGGCCAGCCATTGCTACAGAAGCAGCGAAATCCAAAATTCGAAATCCGAAGCACGAAACAAATTCAAAATTCAATCCGCCAACTGGCGGACAAAATTCAAAATTTGCTTTGCCGAGGCCGATGCTTAACTCCAAAGATTTTAACTTTTCTTTTTCCGGCTTAAAAACCGCCGTACTTTATAAAATCCGCGACCTCCCTAAAGAGGTTCGACCTCAAGGAGGAGCGAAGCGACGGGATGAGGTCGAACCTCAAATAAACGAGATCCGATCTCTAATCGCTCGCGAATTCCAGCAAGCCGTCATTGATGTTTTGATTAAAAAAACTCTGCGGGCGGCAAAAGAATTTAAAGTAAAAACAATTATTCTCGGAGGCGGAGTGGCCGCCAACAAAGAATTGCGCCGACAACTTAAAAAAGCGGTATCGAGAGAAAATGTAAAAATAAACGATCGTAAATATTTGCTTAAATTACTTCTCCCCCACATCAAATTCACCGGAGATAACGCGGCAATGATTGCCTTAGCCGCCTATTTTCACGTCAAGAAAAAAGAGTTTGCCAACTGGCAAACTCTCCGAGCTCAAGGAAATTTACGGCTTTAAGCGCTCTTGTTTTTTTTTCTCTCCCTCGCAGATTTGTAAAGAAAAAAGCAAATACCCAAAAAGACGAAAGCTAACCACAAAGCCACATCCCTTGGCATCGCTGGCATCGTATTTCCTCCCCTTAAAGAAAGAGCTAAAAATTGAAAAGACGTTTATCTAATGTTAGAATATCTTAAAAGAAGTCTTTATGTCAAACCTGAAAAATTCTAAAAAACCCTATAATCCAAAAGAAGTGGAATCGGAAATTTACAAACTCTGGGAGAAGAGCGGTTTTTTTAATCCTGATAAGTTAAAGCTTAAAAAGTCAAATCTTAAAAATTTCTGTATCATAATGCCTCCGCCCAATGCCAACGCTCCTTTGCACCTTGGACACGCGGTTTTTGTGGCTTTGCAGGATATTATGACCCGTTATCACCGGATGAAAGGAGAAAAAACTTTGTGGCTGCCCGGAGCCGACCACGCCGGTTTTGAAACACAGGTTGTTTTTGACAAAAAACTGGAAAAAGAAGGCCGTTCAAGATTCCAAATCCCGCAAGAACAGCTCTACAAAGAAATCCTTGAATTTACCCTCAATAATAAAAAAATAATGGAAAATCAGCTTCGCCAGCTTGGCGCGTCGTGCGACTGGTCGCGAGAAAAATTCACTCTGGACAAAGATATTATCAAAATTGTTTACCAAACTTTTGAAAAATTATATAAAGACGGACTGGTTTATCGGGGCGAAAGAATTGTTAATTGGTGCGTAAAGCACCAAACCTCGCTTTCCGAATTGGAAACAAAATATATTGAAAAAAAAGACCCGCTTTATTACATCAAATACGGGCCCTTGACTTTAGCCACGGTCAGACCCGAAACGAAATTTGGCGACACGGCCGTGGCCGTCAATCCCAAAGACAAAAGATACCAACAATACATTGGTCAAGAAATTGAAATTGAAACTCTTTTGGGTAAAACCAAAATGAAAGTCATCAGCGATGAGATGGTTGATATAAATTTTGGCACCGGCGTGGTAAAAATCACTCCGGCTCACGACCCTAATGATTTTGAAATGGGCGAAAAACACAAGCTTGAAATTCGCGAAGTAATTGATAAATTCGGACGGCTTAATGAAAAAACCGGGCCTTATCAGGGGCTGAAAGTGATGGAAGCCAGAAAAAAAGTGGCTGAAGATATGGAAAAAAACGGTCTTTTGGAAAAAATTGACGAGAATTACACTCATACCATTGCCACCTGCTACAAATGCGGCTCAACCATTGAGCCGAGAATTATGAAACAATGGTTTGTTAAAATTAAACCCTTGGCCGAACTCGCCCAAAAGGCGGTAAAAAACAACCAAGTTAAATTTATCACCAAAAAATACGAAAAAATATTTTTTCACTGGATGAAAAATATCCGCGACTGGAACATCTCCCGCCAGATTATCTGGGGCATTCCCATTCCGGTGAAATACTGCGATAACTGCAGTGATGTTGTAGTTGACATAAATGATGTGATGACCGATTGCCGGAAGTGCAAAGGAAAATCCGCCAACTGGCGGAAGGAAACCGATACTTTTGACACCTGGTTTTCTTCGGGCCAGTGGCCCTTCGCCGCGCTTCAAGCAAACAAGCCAAACGATTTCAAAAATTTCTATCCGACGAGCGTGATGGAAACCGGCTGGGATATTTTGTTTTTCTGGGTGGCGCGAATGCTAATGCTGGGAATTTACGCCACGGGAAAACCGCCTTTCAAATATGTTTATCTTCACGGATTGGTCAGAGACAAAGACCGGCAAAAAATGTCAAAAAGCAAGGGCAATGCGATTGACCCTTTGGGAGTGGTTGAGACGTAATGTCAAAAAGCAAGGGCAATGCGATTGACCCTTTGGGAGTGGTTGAGACGTATGGCGCCGACGCCTTAAGAATGGCTCTGATTGTCGGCAACACTCCGGGAAACGACATTGTAATTTCCGAGGAAAAAATTAGAGGCTATCAGAAATTCGCCAATAAGGTGTGGAATGTGGCTCGTTTTGTGCTTGCGGCACAAAATGGAAATCCGAAGCACGAAGCGCGAAATCCGAAACAATATCTAAATTCAAAATTCTCCGCCAAAGGCGGATCCGCCTCGGGCGGAAAAATTCAAAACCTAACCGAAAAGGATAAAAAAATACTAAAAGAAATCACCAAATTGATGGATTCTTTTAAGTTTTACGCGGCTGGAGAAAAAATTTACCACTATTTCTGGCACGTTTTTGCCGATAAAATAATAGAAGAAGCGAAATCCGGCGAAATCGCTCCATATGTCTTAAGAGAAGTTTTAGAAACAAACCTCAAGCTTCTTCATCCTTTTATGCCTTTTATCACTGAAAAAATCTGGCAGGAAATGGACTCGGTCAAGGCAAAGCAAAACAATAAAAATTTACTCATGATAGAAAAATGGCCGAGATAATTTTTGCCATCTCCGGAGGAATCTTGCCGGCTTTAATCTGGCTCTGGTTTTGGCTTAAAGAAGACCTGCATCCCGAGCCGAAAAAAGCGATTTCTCTGACTTTTTTCTTCGGCATGCTCATGGTGCCGGCCGCTTTTGTTCTGGAAAAAGCCCTTATGAAGCTGGAATTGTTTTTCAATCCCCAAATAGCTTCTATCAGTATTTTTGCCATTTTCGGCTGGGCTTTTATAGAAGAATATTTAAAATATTTTGCCGCCAGGCAATCGGCTTTTAAAAAACCCTGGTTTGACGAGCCGGTTGACGCCCTGATTTATATGATAACCGCCGCCCTGGGTTTTGCCGCCTTGGAAAATATCCTGTTTATTTTTCAAGCCGGAGATAAAGGAATGCTTTCCGGCTTTGTCGCCGGCAATATGAGATTTATCGGGGCCACTCTACTTCATATCCTGGCCTCCTCAGCCGTGGGTATTGGCCTGGCTTTAGGTTTTTTTAAAAAAGAAAATCCGCCCGCCGGTCCGCCAGCCGGCGGACGGGCTGGCGGAAGGAAAAATGTCGCCTGGGGATTACTGGCGGCGGTCGGCTTGCACGCTCTTTTTAATTTCTTTATAATAAAAAACAGCGCGGTCGGAGTTTTGAAAGTCTTTTCTTTTCTCTGGCTGGGGATTATAATTTTATTATTGGTTTTTGAAAAGATTAAAAGGTTGAAAAAATAATGGCATCCGCCTTCGTCCCGCCAAGCGGGACTTCGGCGAGATTGCTCATTTTTGTAATTACTCACTAATGTTCGTAAACAAAAATGACAAAAAAATCATTTTTTGAAAGATTGACCGGCAGCGTCAGCGCCAACGATTACGACGAAGATATTGAAGAAGAAAATCCCGAAGACGAAGAAAACGGTCAAGAAGGCGACCAGTCCGAAGCCGGAACAATCGCGACAAAACCCAAACGAAAAGAATGGCTCCAAAGCAGCGACGAGGGCCAATTGACCGTTGATATGTATCAGACCGGAAACGAGATTATAATACAATCAACGGTGGCGGGGTTAAAACCGGAGGAAATTGATGTTTCCATTTCCCAGGATATGGTTACCATCCGCGGCAAGCGCCAGCGGATGCACGAAATTTCCAAAGAAAATTATTTTTATCAGGAGCTTTACTGGGGAAGTTTCTCCCGCTCAATTATTCTGCCCCAGGAAGTTGACGCCGATTCAGCCGAAGCTAATATCAAAGAAGGTCTCCTAACCATCCGCCTGCCCAAGCTGGACAAAAACCGCGTGCAAAAAATTAAAGTCAAAAAGGAGTAGCGCTTTATTTTTCAAACATCGTTTTAATCTCGCTATTAGAAAAGCCGAGTTGTTTTAAAACAAGTTTAATGTAATGCGAATTTAATTCTCTTTTGCCCATTTGAACCGGAGCGGCAAATTTTCTCTCTTTTGTTTCCCTCACAAAAATAGCGTGGTCAGTTCTCCCTTGACGCATTAAATAAGCGCCGTTTTTTCCCAATAATGTCTTAAATTGCTTACTTGAAAGAGGCTGGATTTTCATGCCGATACGACCGAAGAAGCAAAACTTTCAGAGAAAGCTATATCTTTGTTAAAACGGATTGGTAGTTCGATATCTTCTAATAAAAATGCTCGTAATGTATCAATATCAAGCCCAGCGGATTTCACCCCCGTCTTTTTAGAAAAAGCAAGATAAGTTTTAATTGCTTTTGCTATTTCTTCCCGAGATTCTATTAAGGATTCGCCTTGGGCAGCAATATTTAATTCTGGGCAAAGAGCCACAAAATGTCTGTGGAATTGCTTAATTAAGATAGGATAATTTCTAGCTTTCATGTTAGCTCTATTATAAATCCTTTATTTAAGAAGTCAACAACAAAAAAACCATCCGCCTGCCCAAGCTGGATAAAAACCGGGTTCAGAAAATCAAAGTGAAGAAAGAGTGAAAGCGATAAAAACAACACTCATCGGCTCTTCTCCTCCAAAATCGGGGTAAGTTTTCAAAAAATATTGTCGTGATTTATTAAATACAAGGATAGCTTAAAATTCCCGAAAAATCAAGAAAAATGAGCTTGAAAAATTTACTGCTTTGGCGGCAATAAGAACGAATTTGCGGAGCAAATATAATCATATGATAAATCATTTTATAGAAAATAAAAAGAAGAAACCCGCTAGGTCCGAAGACATAGCGGGGAGCAGTCGGTCTGCTCAGTCCTTGTTGGTGCTAGACGGACGCCTTCTCGGTGTCCTCCGCGGGCTCGGTCGCGGGCGGCGGCGTGGGCGGGATACGCTCCTCCCAGTTCTCCTCGGGAGTGAGCTTCCCTTGACGGAAGAGCGAGTAGATGGTATTCACCGCCTCCACGCTCGGACCGCTGACGCTCACCAACTGCCAGACCTCTCGCGAGTCCTGATAGTACATGCCTGTCTTCACCGTGAGCGTCGCACCGTTGTGACGGTAGACACCATCGGCGCGGAGACCGCAGACGATGTGGTCCTTGGCCGTCACCTTCTCCGTCAGGTCGCCGAGCGCCTCGGCGATCTCGCTGGTCGGGTCGCTGACCTCGGTATACGTGTTGATGTACTTCTTGCCCGAGGTGCGGTCGGTCTCGACCCGCAGGTCCCCCACGAGCCCCTGCTCCTTGAGAACCTGCAACTGCTCCTCTGCGCCCTGCTTCAACCAAAGGTACATTGTAGCCTCCTTCCGCTCAGGGTTCCGTGGTGGCGGAATTGCCACCTCCGTCCCATAATGCGGTATCTCAAATATAGCATAGTCAGCTACAAATGTCAAGCGTAACAAAAAACCAGCATTTCTGCTGTTTTTACGGTCTAAATCTTATGGATTTTCTGATTAAAAAATTTTCTTCCCCCAAAATGCGAAACCGCCAATTCGTTTTTGCCCCCAAAATTGAATACAAATTAGTCGCCGAGTCCGCCGAAAGGGCGGATAAACTCCGCGAGGCGAACCCTTCAAACTTGCAATTTCCTACGTGGTGCGAGAAGGGGGAATTGAACCCCCGCCTATTGCTTGGGAAGCAATCATTCTACCACTAAACTATTCTCGCAAAATTTACGGGGTAAAGAAGCAATTACCACTAAATCCCGATTTTGTTTACAAAATCGTGGATCCGCGACTTCATTATCATATTATTAATTGTGCGTCGGGACCACGGTCGCTTTCTAATATGATATATTTTTTTGTTGCAGATTGCAAAAAAACCGGCCCTATAAGGGGTCGATTTTTTTTACGGTCCGGATGGTTTTTTTCAAAGACCGCTTGAATTCATTATAAATTTGTCTGCGCTGGCCGCGTCTCGCGGCAAGTATTTCTTTGGCCAAAACCCGGCTTTCGGCTTTCGCCGTTTCAATAGATTCTTTCTCGGTTTCGTCCGGCCAGCGCATTTCATGGTATTTTCTCCAGCACCACCACAAAAACATCGCGAACATCGCGCCAAGCGCCGTCACGAGTATATCCGAAGTCGTGTCCGCCGAGCTGTTCTGCGCGCGCACAAGCCATGTTGCGTAGTTCGGCTGTATCTTTAAATCCCACAAAAGTTCAAAACCTTCCCAAAATATCGCCTCGATAAATGCGACGTCTTCTATTATCTGCCGCGCGATATTTAATTTTCCGGAGAGAATATAACTTTCCGGAGCGTAGAACCTTATCCAGTAAAGCAATATGAAGCTCAGCCCGACCCCGAAAATAAAATGGCCGAGTGCGTCAAACCACCACCCGCCGCTCAAAAGCTGCGAATCGCTCCAGTTTTGCATGCCCCATATATAATAAAAAAGGACGGCGAGCGCGAATATTCGGATATTTGACGGGCGCCTGAATTCTCTAAAAAATGTTTTTAATTTTCCTAAGCTCATTAAGTTAAATTTACCACATATCTCACAAATTAAAAACCGATCCTTGCGGATCGGCTTTATGAGAAATGTTTTTCCCAAAATAATCTGATTTTCGATATAACTAATTTTTTGTGTTCGGCTTGTATCGATTGTATCTCTTCTGCGGATAATTTCGAACGCTCAATTATCTCTTCATGGGCTTCTTTCAGTGCCTCGCTTGGCCATTTCCAGGCAAAAAATTTCCTGTACGCCCCCCAAAAGACCATGGCGATAGCGGCCGCGTAGGAAGTAAAAAGAATATCCAAGGTAGTGTCAAGATTACCTTTTTGAGCCGTAGCAAGATGTTGGAAAAAATTCGGCTGCGCCAATTTGTCCCACAAAAATTCGATGCCTTCCCAGAATTGTGTTTCGATCCAGGTAACCATAGCTATGATAACTATCGCCAATAGAAATTTATGGAGTTGGACGTATATCCAGTTCAAATATTTTTTTGCCCAATAAAGCAGTACAAAGGCCCATCCGAATCCGAAAATTGCGTGGCCCAGCGTATCAAACCACCAATCGGAGCCCCAAAGCTCGGCATTTGTCCACCCCCATGGGCCCCAGATATAGGCGAAAATCATATTCACAGCAAACACCAGGAGGTTCGACGGCTTTGTCAATTCGCGGAAAAAGTTTTTTAATTTTTGAGCGCGCATTTTATTCCTGCACCTGTTTCTGATTCGTAGCATACAAGAATTAGTCAATCTTGCCAAGAGGGAATTTTGACTTTAATATGTAGGCAGATAATAACTCTTTGAAATCGAGGAGAATAAAGTGAAGAGAGTTTGGAAATGGATTAGGCGGCTGTTTAGGGCAATTTTTTTCTTCGCTGCGGCGTGTTTTCTTTTGCTTTCCGGAGCCATCATCAGCACTTATTATTTGGGAATTGAGCATAATTTATTCGGACTTCCCGATGTTGAAAAGTTGCGCGAATTAAAGCCGCTTGAAGCCAGCTTTATCTACGACATGAACGACAATTTGATCGGTTGTTTCGCAAAAGAAAAAAGGATAATCCTTTTAGCGGAAGAAATTTCGCCATTACTTGAAAAAGCGATCATTGCGTCCGAAGATAAAAGATTTTACAGCTGGCTCAGAATTTTTGGTGTTGACCCGATCGGAATATTCCGGGCAGAATTGGCAAATTACAAAGCGGGTTATAT
>Ga0076022_108_pt1 | contig 25895 bp, 27 predicted proteins | sample RifGroB1_FD_68099 | JGI IMG/M metagenome (GOLD analysis project Ga0076022, IMG submission 68099) | Parcubacteria bacterium GW2011_GWB1_41_6 | reverse complement strand
GTCAAATCTGACCGGTTATTCTTATTCTTCCGTCAAGAAATATCTTAATTTTCTGGAAAAAACATACATTTGCAAATTGGTAAGGCCGTTTTTTAAAAACAAAAGAACGGAGATTGTAAAAAACCCGAAAGTGTATTTTATTGATACCGGCATAAGAAATACCGTGATCAATGATTTCAGGGGGCTTGGCGACAGGGTAGATAAAGGCTCGCTGCTGGAAAACGGACTGGCAATGCAATTTATCAAGCAGGGAATTGATTTTAATTTTTGGCGCGATAAAAAGAAAAATGAGGTGGATTTTGTCTTGTCGCTCGGCAACGGAAAAATCTCCGCGATAGAATCAAAAACTTCGTTAAGAGGAGTCGCGCGCAAAACCCCCGAAGCATTCAAAAAAAATTACCCCGAAGCCAAAATTTTATTCAGCTATTGGAATACAAACAAAACAGAAGAGGCAACCGCCGGCGACTATCCGATTTATTTGTTTTAAAGGGGCTTAAATTTACACCCATATTTTCGACCTTTTTATTTCATCCCTTTTCCATGAAAATTTTTATGCACATTGCGGAGCTGTTTATCCGTAATGTGGGTATAGATTTGGGTGGTGGCGATGTGGAGTTTTTTAATACTTGACTTTAAGAATACTCGGGTTAAAATGTAAGTATGAATGAAATAAAGCCATTTATAAAACGGGATATTTTTGAAGACCTGAAAAAGCATCTTTCTAAAAAAGAAATCACTCTTATCGCCGGGCCAAGGCAGGCCGGAAAGACAACTTTAATGATGTTGCTCAAAAAACATCTTGAGCTCTCCGGCAAAAAGACCGTTTTTCTAAGTTTTGATTTTGAAAACGACCAAAAATTTTTTTCGTCTCAAAATAGCCTGGTGGAAAAATTGAAACTGGAATTCGGCAACAACGAGGGCTATGTTTTCATTGACGAGATCCAGAGAAAAGAGGATGCCGGAGTATTTTTAAAAGGAATTTATGATATGGCCTTGCCTTATAAATTTATTGTTTCCGGTTCGGGAAGCGTTGAGCTGAAAGAAAAAATCCACGAGTCTCTAGCCGGCAGGAAAGCGATGTTTGAAATTTTTCCCGTGTCTTTTAAAGAATTTGTTAATTTCAAAACAGAATACAAGTATGGCGATCGGTTGGCTGATTATTTTGCCGTTGAAAACAAAAAAACTGTTGAATTCCTTGCCGAGTATCTTAATTTCGGAGGGTATCCGCGAGTTGTTACCGAAGACACCTTGGAAGAAAAAATTAGAATAATCTCCGAAATCTACGCCAGTTATATGGAAAAAGACATCGCTTATCTGTTAAAAATTGAGAAACTGGACGCGTTCAGCTCGTTGGTTAAAATTGGCATATCCGCGGCCACCGTCAAAAATTATCTTTGGTATTTGGAAAAAACCTTCATCGCGGAAGCGGTATCGCCTTACTTTAAAAACACTAGAAAAGAAATAACAAAATCTCCGGTTATTTATTTCCACGATATCGGTTTCAGAAATTACTCTTTGGGTTTGTTTGGAAAAGCCTCGGAAACGGACGGTTCCGGATTTGTTTTTCAAAACTTTATTTTTAATGTTTTAAAAATCAATTTTTTGTTTTCGGGAGCAAAAATAAATTACTGGAGAACGAAAGAAAAAGCTGAGGTGGACTTTCTCGCCAGTTCGGGCGACAAACTGGTTCCCATTGAAGTAAAATACGCCGACATTAAAAAACCGGAAATTAACCGCTCTATTAGAAGTTTCATTGAAAAATACTCTCCGGAAAAAGCTTTTATCATCAACAAAAGCTTTAAAGGATCGCTGACTGTCGGCAAAACTGAAATTAACTTCATTCCTTTTTGGGAGCTTATAGGCAAAGATATTTTAAACTTTTAAAAATACTTGACAATTAGTGTTTAATATAGTAACAAGCCAAACAGGTAAAACTGTTTGGCTTGTTTTATTTCATCCCTTTTCCATGAAAATTTTTATGGACATCGCGGAGTTGTTTATCCGTAACATGGGTGTAAATCTGGGTAGTGGTGATGTTGGAGTGGCCGAGGAGGGCTTGGACGGAACGGAGGTCGGCGCCGTTGGATAATAAATCGGTGGCAAAACAATGGCGGATGACATGAGGGGTGACTTTTTTGGAAATGCCGGCTTTGATTGCCCGTTGTTTGATCATTCTTTCTATGGAGCGGGGGGTGAGTCGCGTCGGCTTTGACATTTGGATTTTGACATTCGGCATTCTAATGAACATCGCTTCTTCCATATCAGCCCGGCCATTCAAATAATCGCCCAAAGCTGTTTTGGCCGGTCGGGACAAAAAAACCAGCCGCACCTTGTCTCCTTTGCCCCGAATGGAAAATTCATCTTTATTTAAATCAATGTCATCTCTGTTCAAATTGCAAAGCTCCGATACCCGAAGCCCGGTGGAAAATAATAGTTCCAATATGGCTTTGTCGCGCAGAGTTTTTAAATTTCCTGATAGCTTGCCCGCCGAAGCCTTGACGTAGGCGGGCGACTCAAGCAGTCTTCCCAATTCCTCTTGGCTGATTAAATCCAGTTCCCGTTCTGACGTTTTAGCCAGTTCAATCCGTTCGGATGTTAAAGCCGCGATACCCCTTTTAGCAAGATATTTCAAAAATCCGCGCAGAGCGATTAAATAATAATTCTGGGTTTTTCTTTTTAAATTGCCGCCTTTTAAATCGCTTTGCCGGTTAAGCCATAAGCGATATTTTCTGATTAAATCGTCGGTGATTTCCCCGGGATTTTTCAATTTAGCAAAGTCCAAAAAACGTTTTAGATAGCGCCTATAGTTTTTTATAGTCATTAAACTCGCCCCCCGCTCAATTTCCAGATATTCCAAAAACTCCTTGATAAGAGTGAAGATGTTCATAAGTATTATTTTACCACAACATTTTGCGACATTGAAATATCTTTTTAAAACTGAAAACTTGCAAAAGGCAGGGGTTTCTGATAGAATGCGGATAATGCTGGAAACCAAAGTAAAACAAAAAATTATCGGCAAAACCCAAATCCATGAAAAAGACACCGGCTCTCCCGAAGTTCAGATTGCCGTTTTGACCGAAAGAATAAAAGAGCTGGCCGAACATCTAAAAACCCACCGCAAAGACAAGCATTCCCGTCGAGGGCTTTTAAAAATGGTGGCCAAAAGAAAATCGCTTTTGGATTATTTAGCTAACAAATTTTCCTCCAGATATGAAAAAACCGTTAAGAAACTGGGCCTTAAGTCCAAAAAGAGCCATGTCTCTGAAACATAAAGACCAGCGGGTGGTGGTGTTGATGGATGTCCAGAATATGTACCACTCGGCCAAAAATATTTACAAAGCCCGGGTTAATTTCAAAGAAGTTTTAAAAACCGCGGTGGCCGGCCGGCATTTGATAAGAGCTATCGGCTATGTCATCCGCACCGAAAGCGGCGAGGAACGTTCTTTTTTTGAGGCCTTGGAAAAAATCGGCATTGAGCTTAAAATAAAAGACTTGCAGATTTTTCCGGGCGGAATGAAAAAAGCCGACTGGGACGTGGGTTTGACCATTGACGCGGTTCGGCTGGCCGAACTGGTGGTTGACGCCATTGTTTTGGTTACCGGAGACGGAGATTTTGTTCCTTTGGTTGAATATCTTAAAGGCAAGGGCCGGCAGGTGGAAGTGGCGGCTTTTGACAAATCCGCTTCCTCGCGCCTGAAAGAAGCGGCCGACGATTTTATTAACCTTGGTTCAGACACCAAAAAATTCACTATACCGATTTAATTTTATGCCAAACGAAAAATTCCAAATTGATTTTGCCGGCCGCGCTTTGAGCGCGGAATTTTCGGATTTAGCCGAACATGCCCACGGCTCAGCCATTGTCCGCTACGGAGAAACAATGGTCATGGCCACGGCCGTTATGTCCGACTTCAAGCGGGAAAACATAGATTACTTTCCCTTGACGGTTGATTACGAAGAAAAATTCTACGCGGCCGGCCGCATTCTGGGAAGCAGATTTTTAAGAAGAGAAGGCCGGCCCTCGGAAGAGGCAATTTTAACCGGCCGGATGATAGACCGGACCTTACGGCCTCTTTTTGACAAGAAAATAAGAAACGAAGTTCAAGTTATCGCCATCGCCCTTTCGGTTGACGGAGAAAACAGCCCGGATGTGCCGGCTATTATTGCCGCCTCTCTGGCTTTAGCCACTTCCCATATTCCCTGGGATGGCCCAATATCGGCTGTCCGGGTGGCTAAAGTCAATGATGAATTTATTGTCAACCCTCAATCAAACCAGTTAGAAAAAGCCGAGCTGGATATTGTGGTTTGCGCTAAAAACCAAACCATTAATATGATTGAGCTGGAAGCGAAAGAAATGCCGGAAAAAGACGTTTTAAAAGCCCTGGAAACGGCCCTGCCAGAATTGGAAAAACTTAACAAATTTCAAAAAGAGATTGTGGAGAAAATAGGGCAAGAGAAAAAATGGCCGGAGATTGACCAGGAGCCCGAGGGCTTAAAAGAGCTTTTTGAAAAACAGATAAAAAAACGACTGGAAGAAAAAAACGCTGTTTTGGGAGAATTGAAAAAAGAATGGTTGGAAGCGGCGGAAAAAGAATTCGGAGAAAAAAGCAAAGCTCTGGCCGCTCAATTTTATGAAAACGCCCTTGATGAAATAACTCATAAAAACATCATTGAAAAAAATATCAGGCCCGACAACAGAAAACTGGACGAGGTGAGAAAATTAAAATCGGCCATAGGGCTTCTGCCGAGAGTTCACGGCTCCGGAGTTTTCTACCGCGGCCAAACCCACGTGCTTTCGGTGGCCACGCTGGGCGCGCCCGGGGACGTGCTTTTGATAGAGGGGATGGAAATCCAGGAAAAGAAAAGATTTATGCACCACTACAATTTTCCTCCGTTCGCGCCGGGCGAGACCGGTAAAATGTCGGGCCCGGGCCGTCGGGAGATAGGGCACGGCGCCCTGGCGGAAAAGGCCCTTAAAAACCTCCTTCCCGGCCCGGAAGAATTTCCCTATACCATCAGGGTGGTCTCGGAAGTGCTTTCTTCTAACGGCTCCACCTCAATGGCTTCGGTTTCAGCTTCTTCTTTGGCTTTGATGGACGCCGGAGTGCCGCTCAAAAATCCGGCCGCCGGCATTGCCATAGGATTGATGCTGGAACAAGAAACAAATTATAAGATTTTAACGGACATTCAAGGCCCGGAAGACCACCACGGCGATATGGATTTTAAAGTGGCCGGAACAAAAAAGGGCGTTACCGCAATCCAGATGGATGTCAAAGTTGACGGCGTGCCTCTTAATATCTTGAAAGAAGCTCTGGAAGCGGCTAAAAAAGCCCGCGAAGAAATTTTAAAAAATATGGCCGAGGCCATTAAAGAGCCCAAAAAAGAACTATCGCCTTACGCTCCCCATATCATCACCATTGCTATCAATCCGGAAAAAATTCGGGACGTGGTGGGCCCGGGCGGAAAAATAATCAACAAAATCATCTTTGACACCGGCGCGGAAATTGACATTGAACAAACCGGCAAAATTTTCATTACCGGGAAAAACAGAGCCGACGCCCAAAAAGCCGCTAAAATCATTGAGGAAATCGCTCATGAGTACGAAATCGGGGAGTCCTTCAAAGGCAAGGTGTCGCGAATTTTTGATTTCGGAGCAATGGTTCAGATAAACGATAACGGCCAGGAAGGGTTGGTGCATATTTCGGAATTGGCGCCTTTTCGGGTGAATAAAGTGGAAGACGTCGTAAAAGTCGGCGATGTTATTCCGGTTAAAATCATTGAAATTGACGAGAAAGGGAGAGTTAATCTTTCCTTAAAACAAGTTGACCCGGACTATGCCCGAAGAAAAACGGGAGGGACGGTAAATCCCAAAAAATAAAAAGCCCCCGGCCAGAGACGTTTATTGTGAACGTTCTCGCCGAGGGCAATCCCCGCCTGTATTTTGAGTCAATCTTTGAACCAGAACATATGGAACTGCCTGCGTTGCAAAATACCCGACGTATAAACGGTCACGTTAATCTTTACTTTGTCAGGTGTTAATCGCTCTCTATTCAGGAAACTGCATAACAATTCCAGCGCGGACTTATCCACTTTGGACACCATGCCTTCTACGATGGCATCTTCAAATACACAGTAATTCCACATTGGCAACCTCCTTCTGTCTGTGAGTTGAGGGGATTTGCCCGATCACTCCAAGATCGGATATTTTATTTAATCACAGACGATTTTAAATATCAATAGGGTGAAAGGTCTAGGTTAGTTAATTGGCAAACAAGAATTGACAAAAAAGGGATAAAAACAATATCCTTAAGTTATGACCACCATAACTATTCCTGAAAAAATAAATAAAAACGAGGAATTGGTAGCCATTCCCCGCCAAGAATACCAGAAACTTTTGGAATTGAAAAAAATCAGAGAATATACTCCCACTCCGGCCGATAAAAAAGCCTTGGCCAGGGCAGAGAAGAATTTACGAGAAGGGAAAACATTGTCATATAATGAGCTCGTCAAAAAATTGGGATTTACAAGTTGATCCCGATGTTTTTAAGACCCTAAGAAAAATATCCCGCCGTGATGCCGAAACGGTGCTTGCGGCTGTCAAACTTTTGCCATCTAATCCGTATTTCGGCGATATTCAGAAAATAAGGGGCGAAGAAAACACCTGGCGGCGTAGGATTGGTTCATATCGTATTTCCTATAAAATCAAGATTCAAGAAAGTATAATTTTAGTGTTTCGACTAGAACGCCGAACTTCAAAATCATATTAACTTAAAACAAATTGACCCGGACTATGCCCGAAGAAAAACAAACGCCAGCCAAAACAGATAGCGGACAGACGGCCATTCCGACCTTAAGGACGCTACAAACGGAAACGACCGATTACATCCGTAAAAAAAACATTTCTTTGGCCGATATAGCTCTAGCCGAATCAAAAAAACAGCGGCTGGCAGACGTTTCAACTAAAAACTTTCCGAAACAAAAATTGATTGTAATAATAGTGGTTTCCATTGCGGCCGCTTTGGCGGCTGGCGCATTTCTCTGGTGGCAGTTCCAAAAAAAATCAGGTCCGATTGCCAGCTCAAAAATACCGCCTCCGCTTATCTTTTCAGAAACCGAAGAAATTCTGGAATTCTCCGACAAAAAAGAATTTCCAACTCTTTTGAAAAGCCGCCTTGAAAATTCCGGGGTTAAAACCGGCCAAATGCAATATCTGGCTTTAGCCGAAAAAATTCAGGAAAACGGACTGGCTTTTATCAATACCAAGAGATTTTTAAACTTAATCGCTCCCCAAGCGCCCGAAGACCTTATTAATGTTTTAAATGAAAAATTCTATCTAGGAGCATTTAAAGACAACGCCTCCAGCGCTAATGCGGCAATAATTATTTTTGAAGTCAAAACGTTTGATAAAGCCTTCGCCACTATGTTAAACTGGGAAAGTTCCCTAAAAAGAGATTTATCGGTTTTAGCGTTGGAAGACGCCGCCCGGGAAACCGGAAACCTCGGCTTTAGCGACGCCATTATTAAAAATCAGGATGCCAGAATAATGAAAAACATTAATAATCAACCCATTATCCTCTACGCTTTTTTCAGCAAACGTTTTTTAATAATAAGCTTCAGCCAAAAAGCGTTTGAAGAAACAATTATCCGCCTAAATCAATCATTGCCGCTCAATTAATAATATGATTTCAAAAATTGACTATTTTAAAACAAAACTGCTTGAGGAAAAAGAAAAGCTGGAACAAGATTTAAAAACCATGGCCAAGCGCAACCCGGAAAACCCCGACGACTGGGAGCCGGCCCCTCCGGCCATGAATGTAATGGTTTCCGACGCCAACGAACTGGCCGACACTTTTGAGGAACTGGAAAACGTTATCGGCGTTTCCGACCAATTAGAGGAAAGACTGCGAGCAGTCAATCAGGCGCTGGAAAAAATTGAAAAAGGGGATTATGGTCAATGCCGGCAATGCGGCAAAGAAATAGATGAAAAGCGGCTGGAAGCCAACCCGGCCGCCGCCGCCTGCATTAAACATACCTAGTTTTTTTCTTTTTGGCTTTGATTTGTTAAAATTTAAAAATGGCGGTAAAACTTTACTCGGCTCAAGTGGTTGGACTGGAAGGACAAATCATTGATGTGGAAATTGACCTTTCCCGGGGATTTAGCAATTTTACCATTGTCGGCTTGCCTGATAAATCGGTTGAAGAATCAAAAGAAAGAATCAACGCGGCCATCAAAAACATCGGCCGGGAATATCCTCAAAAAAGAAATCAAAGAGTGATAGTTTCTTTGGCGCCGGCCGACCTCAAAAAAGAGGGGCCGGTTTTTGATTTAGCCATTGCTTTGGCTTATGTGATGGCTTCGGGCCAGACGAATTTTGAGCCGGCCGGAAAAATTTTTTTGGGAGAACTGGCTTTAGACGGCGGCCTGCGGCCAATTAAAGGCGCTTTGGCCCTGGCTTTGGCGGCCCAAAGCGCCGGGTTCAAAGATATTTTTCTGCCCAAAGGAAACGGCCAGGAAGCGGCTTTAATCAAAGACGTTAATATTTACGAGTGCCTGTCTTTAAAGGAGGTTTTGGAACATCTTGAAAAAACAAAAATGATTGCCCCGACCCCGGAAACTCAAATCAAGGCGCAATACTCCGACAGTGTCCTTGATATATCAGACATTAAAGGCCAAGAAACAGCCAAAAGGGGATTGGAGATCGCCGCGGCCGGCGGGCACAACGTCCTTATGACCGGACCCCCGGGCACAGGGAAAACAATGCTGGCAAAAATCCTGCCCTCGCTTCTTCCTCCTTTATCGTTTGAGGAAGTTTTGGAGGTAACAAAAATCCACAGCGTGGCCGGAACCCTGGATTCCGCCTATCTTACTCTCCGACCTTTTCGCAATCCCCACCATACTTCGTCTTATGTTTCTTTGGTCGGAGGAGGGGAGTTCAATCGTTTGGTTTTGGAAAGTTTGCGCCAACCCTTGGAAGACGGATTTATTACCGTGGCCCGAGCCAAAAAATCAATCCGTTTTCCGGCCAGAATAATGATGGTTTCAGCCATGAACCCTTGCCCTTGCGGAAACTTGGGAACAAAAAGCAAAAACTGCATTTGTTCGCCGTCGGCCATTCTGAAATATAAAAGAAAAATTTCCGGGCCCATTGCCGACCGTTTTGATTTATGGCTGGAAGTTCCCCAGATTGAACACGAAAAACTTATCCAAAAAAGCCAAGAGCGGCAATCCGTTTTAATCAGAAACCGGGTAGCCAAAGTCAGGAAGATTCAGAAACAAAGATTTGAAAAAGCCGGCCGGAAAATATTAGTTAACAGCGAAATGAATGTCAAAGACATTGAAAATCTGGCCGGGCTCGCGCCAAAAGCCCAAGCCGCGCTTCAGCAGGCGGCAAAAAATCTAGACCTTTCCGCCCGAGCTTACCACAAAGTTATAAAAATCAGCCGCACCATCGCCGATTTAGCCGAGAGCGAAGGCATAGAACAAAACCACGTTCTGGAAGCTCTCCAATACCGCCCCAAGCAGGAGGATTATTAAGCTTGATTAAAAAATATTTATTGCTAAAATAAAACCATGGCTACATCAACAAAAATAGCGGTGCTAAAAAAAGAGTATAGCGAGCTCCAGGAAAAAGCCAAACTCTACGATGTTATTAAAGAGCTTGTTTTCCAAACGCCATTTTTTGAAAAACCCGCCATAAAAAACACTAAAGAAATTTTACGGGAATTGGGAAAAACCGGAAAATACAACCAAAATTTTCTTAAAAGTATCAAAAAAGGCCTGCAAGAATCGTCTTATTTGTAGTTTCCGAATAACCCGCGCCTATCGGGTTATTTTTGTTTATATAGGAAATGACACAATTGAGATTATTGATATTAATAATCATTACAAATAAATTTCGTCAGCCCAAGCAGGAGGATTATTAAAAAGGAAAAGCGCCCGGGGTTCAAATGTCCCTGGGCGCTGAATTTTTGAAGAAAAGATGTTTAGATTGGCTCAATCGGTTAAAACTTGCTCGAGCCGCCGTCGGATATCGGCGATTTTCGCATTCTTTAGCCAGGATTTTGTTTTTTTCAAATCCGCGACCGCCTCTTTGATTCCCTTCTCGAAACGGACACGCATTGCGTACTGATTACACGCCATAGTTCCGAGATCCCACCCGTTAATCTGTAATGTGCCTTCTACCCCGAACTCCTCTTTTAACGCATCCTTCATTTGCTTACCCACATCGCTAACTGCCTTTCGAAAATCATCTTCTTCCGCAATTAGCATATGGATGTCCCACTCTGGTTCTCTGGGCTGATTACCAAAACCGAAACGGGAAGCAAGTTTTGTGTGGGCTTGTATTGGCCTCCCCATCTTTACGGAAATTTTCCCGCTAACTTCTTCCGCGGTCGGTTTTTCGCCACGCCAACAGACTTCTACGTTGTTCATCTTTTCCTCCTTACCGTATTTCGACCTAAGCAGGCATACGGTCGCCTTTTTGTTTTGGGGAACTATCCTACCATTTTCTGTCATAATTATACACCCAAACAAATAAAAAGTCAATAAGTGAAATTGCCTTAATTTATAAGGTTTTTAGGACAATTCCCGACTGAATAGTTATTAATTAAAACGGGCTCCGAATATCCCAGACTTCAATATCGTCCCAAGCAGGAGGATTAAAAAAATCCGTCCCGCCTTGTGGCGGGACGGATTAAAGAGTAATTCATATTACTCTTTAAAGAAGAAAATTATTTCTTCTTTTTTTTCTTTGCCTTAGCCATCTTTTTAAATAAATTTATTTTTGGCTTAATAAAGAGCCGACAATGATACTCTTTGGCCAAAACCTAAATTTATTATCGGCCACTTGGAAAAATTAAACAATGTTTTTTAAGTTATTTTTTCACAAACCTGTGGATAAAAAATTTTTTACTAAAAAGGATTGGGAGATCCTCTTACCTCAAAGTGAATATGACAACCGGAGGAGCGGCCTGTTGAACCGACATAACCAATAACCTGACCTTTGACCACTCGCCAGCCGGGGCTGACAATATTTTCGCTGTTATGAGCGTAAAGAGTTTGAGTGTTGTTCTGGTGACTGATGACAATATATTTTCCATAACCGCCGTTCCAACCATAAGAACGAGCAATAATTACATCTCCGGAAGCGGAAGCGAATATTGGCTCTCCGCAAGAAGTTGCCAAATCTACGCCGTTATAGCCGTGAAGGCCTTGAGTTTTCCTGCCTCCGTTAATCGGCCTTAAGTAATACCCCTGATAAAGGGAAGGGCCGCTTCCCCGAATTCTTTCCTGAGCGTAAGTTCTGGGAAGCGAGGGCGCGCTTAATTCGCCGTCGGGAATAACAATTTCCCGACCGGCGGCCAAAGGTTCATCAAACGACAAATCGTTGAATTGAATAATCTCGCCGATGTCTCCCTTAAATTTTTTGGCAATGGAAGAAATCGTGTCGCCCTCTTTGACGACATACTTCACTCCGGAAACCGGAAGAATAATCAAAGTCTGGCCGGTTTTTATCGCGTCGCCTTTTTTGATGTCATTGGCCCAAATAATGGTATTAACGCTGACGTCAAACATCCGGGCAATTTCCGAAAGACTGTCTCCGTCTCTAACCACATAAACGCTGATTTTATCTCCGGCGTTTTTCCACTCTTCCGCGTCGGCCACGCTTCCCAACGGACCGACCTCGGCCAAAAGAGCGTTATCATTGACAATAGTGATATTGCCTCCGCCTTTGCCGGCCATTGGGTTTTCGTTTAAGGGCGCTTCTAAAAGCGACAAAGCCCGAGAGCCCGCCAGCTCTGTAAACTCCCCGGCCGAACCGCTGTCTTTAAAAATAGAACCCAAAAAAGCAAAAATGTTGGCGTGGGCAGTGCGAACAAAAATAATCGGGCTGAAAAAAACGGAAGCTGTCAACATAAGCCCCATAAATTTAATAAACTTCTTTTTTTGAAGAAGTTTATTAAAATCAATTTTCTGGCTCTTTCCCGAGCTGATAAACAGCCGGGAAAGGCGTTGTATGCTTTCTAAAATAAGCCTTAAATTTCAGCAATTTTTTGACAAAACCGACCATAATTCTTTGCTTTGTCAATATATTCTATCCTATGCTTTTTAAGCCGAAAAGTCAATTGTTTATCCACACCATATCCCATCGCTGAATGTACCCAAAACGCCAGTTTAGAAACAAATAATACGAGAGTTTGAATGGTTGAAGTTACCGCTTGATATACCAATGGCTACAGCTTAATGATGTGTAGTCCCGTTTTGATCGATATGTGTGATACAAAAGAGTTGACCCTTTTGATACCCGAAAATCCGAAATAGACCTTTTTGCTCTACACGGAAATGGGAATAATACTGCTCAACCAGTTTTTGTTCTGATGAGTTTTGATTGTGTATCATGTCAAAACTATCAGAACCAGATTTTTCTAGAGTTAATCCGCTTTTCCGAGGCAAACCGATTAGTTGCCCCCATGTCATCTTTTCAATGTGCTGTAATCTCTTTATTAGCTTCGTTGCTTCTTCCCTATTTAATCCGTAAAAAGAGTAGTTTTTATTCAGCGAGCAGTCAGAAATAGAAAAAACCACCCTTGATTCGGTGTGGCGTAAATCAATTTTGCTGGGCGCTTGATCGTCCATGTCATTGTGCCCAGCAAACGCTTATTTATTAAGCAGCGAGCTGTAGTAATCTGTTATTGCTTTGTGGGATATTACCTTATCAGAAGAGGCGCTTGCTTCTTTCCAAGGAGTATGAGCGTGGATAATATCGACCAATCTGCTGGCAGAATAGCTACCGAATGTATCCCACACTTTTTTAAGAACCTCTTTATCTTCTTCTGCAAGCGTTGATTTATCTTTTTCTGAAATTATTGGATTGCTATCATAGCGCTTGAATTTACGATAAAGCTCTGGAACAACGGGGCCGTATTTCCATGCCTCTAATTTTTCATTAAAAAGAGGCTTGCCGAGTTTAGCAAGATAATAAGCTTGTGCGAAATATAGCACTTTCTGGAGTTTCAGATTCGTTATACCCTCTCTCTCTTTGTTATCGCCTACAAACGCTTGAGAAGCAAGATATATCAGATACTTAGCGACATTTTCAGCTTTGTAAGGAGATTTGATGCCTTGTGTGGCCATAATTTTATTATACCCGAAAACTATTTCGAGTAAATACCATCGGTTGAATTATAGCAGAATGTAAAGTAAAGAACGATGGAAAAGGCGCATGATGATTTATATTTTTTGATTTTATGCCTTATGATAAAAAACATGGATGTTTTCTCCGGGCTTAATCAGCAACAAAAACAAGCGGCTCTTGCCACCGAAGGGCCTGTTTTAATATTGGCTGGCGCCGGTTCGGGCAAAACAAAAACCCTTACCCACCGCATTGCCTATCTTATCCAGAAAGGCGTTAAGCCCGATAAGATTTTAGCCATTACTTTTACCAACAAAGCGGCCGAAGAAATGAAAAAAAGAATCTCGGTCATGCTTGACCCCGAAAACGGAGACAAGCCTTTTATCGGCACTTTTCACGGACTGGGGGTTTTTATTTTAAAAAATTCCGGCCGGCCGCTTAACATTCCCAGGCGTTTTACCATTCTTGACGAAGAAGACAGCTTATCAATTTTTAAAAATTGCCTTAAAGAATTGAATTTGGACTCCAAACAATTCCAACCGGCTAAAGTTAAAAACATCGTTTCCCGCCAAAAAAATAATCTGGCTTCTTTCCAAGATCTTCTCGCCTCGGACCAAGGACATTTTTTTCTGAAAACCGTCGGCCAAATCTGGCAAAAATACGAAGAAGTTCTAACTAAACAAAAAGCTCTTGATTTTGACGACCTAATTCTTAAAGTGGTGGCTCTTTTCCAAAACCATCCCGACATTCTTAAACAATACCAAAACAAATGGCATTACATTCACATTGACGAATATCAAGACACCAATCGCGGCCAGTATTTGATGGCCGGTCTTTTAGCCAAAAACCACAAAAACATCTGTGCGGTTGGGGATGATGACCAAAGCATTTACAGCTTCCGGGGGGCGGATTATCAAAACATTTTAAATTTTGAAAAAGACTGGCCTAACTGCCAAGTCGTCACTTTGGAAGAAAACTACCGTTCCAGCCAAACAATCCTGGACGCGGCCAATAAAGTTATCAATAAAAACAAAGCCCGTCATCCGAAAAATCTTTTTACCCAAAAAACCGGGGGAGAGCCGATTTACTTGTTTGCGGCCGATAACGAAGAGGCTGAGGCCCGGTTTGCCGCCGACGAGATAGAAAAAATTCAAAGCCGAGAAAACCGCCCTTCCCAGACAGCCGTTCTCTATAGAACTAACTTTCAGTCGCGGGTTTTTGAGGAAGAATTTCTAAGACGTTCCATTCCTTATCAGGTGCTGGGAATTAAATTTTACCAGCGCAAAGAAATCAAAGACATTCTGGCCTATCTGAAATCAGCCCTGAACCCGGACGATTTTTTAAGTCAAAAAAGAATTATCAATGTTCCGGCCCGAAGCATAGGGAAAATAACAACTCTGAAGTTTTTCGCCCAAGACAAAAACCTCTCTCTAAAAGAAGAAAGTAAAATCCAAAACTTTCAAAAAATCTTAAAAGACCTAAAAACAATCATTGAAGAAAATCCGGCTTCAAAAGCCGTTCGGCTGGCCATGCAAAAATCCGGCTATCAATCCTGCCTTAATAAAGAAACCGAGGAAGACCAGGCCCGGCTGGCCAATCTTAAAGAGCTCGTTTCTCTGGCCACTAAATACGACCACCAAAAGCCGCCGGTTGGAATTGAAACTTTGATCAGCGACGCCGCCCTGGCCGGCGAACAGGATAGCTTAAAAAATCCCCAAAAGGGAGTGAAGATGATGACGGTGCACGCGGCCAAGGGGCTTGAGTTTGACAATGTTTTTTTGGTGGGTTTGGAAGAAGGGCTGTTTCCCATTCAAAACAATATTTTTTCCGGAAGCCCCGAGTCCACAAATCCCTACGAAGAAGAAAGGCGGCTTTTTTACGTGGCCTTAACTCGGGCAAAAAATAATCTTTATCTTTCTTTTGCCAATTTCAGAAGAATTTTCGGCGATGTTAAAATCAACGCGCCTTCAAGATTCTTATCGGACATACCAGGGGAGTTTTTCAAGCTCGCAGACCACGACGCCAATACGCTAATTATTCGCGAATGACACTAATCACGAATTCGTAATTAGTATCTAGATCTATGCAGCGATTAGGACAACATTTTTTAAAAAACACATCCGCGACCAGACAAATAATCAATAAAATGATTAAAGCGGCTGATGTTTCTAAAAAGGATATTGTTTTGGAAGCGGGTCCGGGCAAAGGAATTTTAACCAAAGCCCTTCTTAAAAAAGCCGGCCGGGTTATTGCCGTTGAAAAAGACAAAGAACTGGTAAAATACCTAAAAGAGAAATTTAAGGATTGTGAAAATTTGGAAATCGTTGAGGGCGACATATTAAAAACTCAAATCTCAAAACTCAAATCTCAAAACTATAAGATTGTAGCGAATATTCCCTACTATATTACTTCGCGATTTTTAAAAACATTTTTAGAAAATCCCGCCTTGGCGGGACAACCTCAAAAAATGGTCTTAATGGTTCAAAAAGAAGTAGGGGAACGCATTACAGCCAAACCACCCCATATGAGTATCCTCGCCATATCGGTTCAGATTTACGGCCAGCCGAAAATCATTGCCAAAGTCTCCAAAAAACACTTTTCTCCCCAACCCCAAGTTGATTCGGTTGTTGTTCTAATTGACCACATTTCTGATTTTCCGTATCCCAACGAAAAAAAAATTTTTAAAATTGTAAAAACCGGGTTTTCCCACAAAAGAAAACTGCTTTTGAACAACTTGAAGCAAACTTTAAATCTGAACACCGAATGCTTGGATAAATATTTTGAAGTCTGCCGAATACCTAAAAAATCCCGAGCCGAAAACCTTTCTTTGGAAAATTGGCAATGCCTGGCGGAACAAAGCAGTTTGTTTTAGGACAAAAAGCAAAGCAGTTTGCTTTTTGTGGATAAAAAACAAAACAGCCGAAAATAAAAGTGCTATAATTAAATCGGCGTCAACACGCCGCGTTTTTGAAGTATTTGCCAAGCAAAAAATTGATTATCTCGGCCCTTATCCTCTTCGGGCTTATCGGAGGCGGTTTTTGGTTTTCCAAAAACAAAACCTTGGTCCGCCAGAAAACCGCCAAAAGCTCCGTTCCTTCCCAAAAAGATTTTAAAAAACTTCTGGCCAGCGACCAGGACTCGGACGAAGACGGCTTAAAAGACTGGGAAGAAGTGCTTTGGGGCGCTGACCCAAACAAATCCGACACTGACGCTGACGGAACGTCAGACGGAAAAGAAATTGAACAAAACCGAAATCCTTTAATACCCGGCCCCGAAGACAGTTTCTCTTTAAGCGCTTCCCGAGCCGCGCCCCAAACCTTTTTGGAAAAACCCTTATCCTTAACAGAGCAAATCGGCCGGGAATTCTTAACCAACTATCTGACTTTTAAAAAAACCGGAGAAAGAATTGACTCCTACACTCAGGAAGACCTTATCAAAGCGATGCTCAACGGCTTAAAAACCCAGGAATTTGAAAATATCTACGCTTTAAAAGACCTTTCCATAAATACGAAAGCCGACCAAAAAGCAGTGGCAGAATACGCCACCGAATTGGAAAAAATTTTTGAAAAAAATTTTAATCCCCTAAAGGAAAATGAATTGAAAATTCTTCAAAGCGCGGTGGAATTCGGAACGGAAAAGCCGGAAGTTCTGGAAAAATTAAAGCCCTACGAATTGGCTTACAAAAACAGCGGCCAAGAACTCTTAAAATTAAGCGCGCCGGCTTCTTACGCCCAAAATCATCTTAATTTCATCAACAGCTTAACAAAAATTGAAAAATCAGTGGCCGCTTTCCAGCAATTGTTCAGCGACCCGGCCCAAGCCATTCAGGGCCTAAAATGGTATCAGGAAGAAGAAAAGCAAATGATTGAAAATTTTCAAGAATTAAGAAAAAAACTCTTGGCGGACGGCATTGAGCCGGCTGTCCCGGGACAAGGTTCTATTCTTGTTAAAATTAAAAATCAATGAGAAAAGGAAAATATAAAAAATTAATCTGTTGTTTTCTTGGAATAACGTTTGTTCTACCTTTGCTGTTTTTAATTCTGCCTCAAAAAACAGAGGCTCTCTTTACATTTACAGAAGAAGTGCATGGCCCGCTTCTTGTTATGACCGGCACCGTTGCCGCAAGCACGGCTGCTACGGCCGGCGCAACCGGCGTCTTGGCAACAAAAGAAAGTATTGGCGACGCCATCGCCTACGCCATCGGCAAAATTCTTCTGCGCCAATTTACCAACAGCATTGTCCAATGGATTAACAGCGGCTTTGAAGGAAAGCCGTTATTCGTAAGCAACTTTGGCGCTTTTTTGCAGGAAGCGGCCGACCAGGCCTCGGGCGTTTTAATGGAACAAATCTTCAGTCCGGAGTTTCTGGACACGGTCTGTTCTCCCTTCCGGCTGCAGCTGCCGATATCCATCGCTTTTTCCAGAAAAGTGCCCTACGACATCAAAATGCGCTGCACCTTAAACGATGTGGTGGGAAATTTTGAAGGGGCGATTGAAGCTTTTCAAGACGATTTTATGTCCGGCGGTTGGCCGGCTTTTGTTTCCATGAGCCAAAATTTCCAGAACAATCCCTACGGCGCTTATTTAACCTCGCTTGATGAAATTGAAAAAGCCCGAAAAGAAGCCAAAGAAAGAGCGGAAAAAGAATACACGGCCGGAAAAGGATTTATCGGCGTGAGAACCTGCGTGGCCACAACCGCCGGGGGAATCTGCGCCCGATTTGAAACAAAAACTCCGGGCTCGGCCATTGCCGACGCTCTGGGCAACGGAGCTTTTGGCACCGCTTTTAGGGAATTAGAAGTGGCTGATGAAATTGACGAAATCGTCGCCGCTTCCTTGAATCAGCTTATCAGTTACGCTCTGGGTCCGGGCGCCGGGCCCAACAGAGGAGTGGCTGATTACCGGCCAGCCGGCATTGCCTTGCCTGATTCATTAAGAGCGGAAAACGCCGACACCCAAAAACTGAATAATTTAATCCTCCGGCAGGCAGACTATCTTGACCTGAAAGAAAGTTCCCGGATTATTGTCAGAGCCATTCTTCCGACTCTGGAAAGCATTCAAAACTGCAATTCGGGGAATTACAGCCAAGACCTGACCGATATGCAGGCCAAAAAAACAGAATTGGATTCTCAAATTTTTCAAGGCCAAGCGCTTCTTATTCAAATGCAAGATATTAAAGCCGAGCGCGATTCTGTTTTGGCGCAGATTTCAAACGCCAACAGCGCTTCAACCCTTAACCGGCTTACCAACCGGCTTTCGGAAATGTATTACGACATAAATTACGGCCTGCCCAGCGAAATCGGCTCGCCCGGAGAGGCGGAAAAAGAAGCCACCGAACTCTCTCTGAAAAAAACAGAGTTCTTAAACATTCAAAAAACCTGCCGAGGCGTTGCTTTATGAGAAAAAAATGAAAAAGAAAGAAACAATAAAATATATTTCTTTAGGCCTGATTCTTTTGGTGATTTTTTTCCTTCCTAAAGAAGCGTCGGCTGGAATAGGACAATCAATTTTGGATGCAACCTTTGGCACTGCTTTTGCTTCTCTTGGCCTTGTTTTTGTCGGCTTAATGGCGGCTATTTTGAAAATTGCCGGAGAGATTTTTGACACAGTCATTGGTATGACCCTGCTTAAACCCGGAATCAACAACATTGCGGCGGTACAAATCGGCTGGAGGATTATCAGAGATATTTCCAATCTTTTTTTGATTTTCGCCTTGGTTTTTATCGCCATTGCCACCATTCTCCAAATTGAAAGCTATGGAGTGAAAAAACTGATTCTGCCCTTGATACTGGTTGCTTTGCTGATAAACTTCAGCTTGGCCGTTACTAAATTCATCATTGATATTTCCAATATTCTGGCTTTGCAATTTTATTACGCCGTTCAAGTGCAAACTCCGGGCCAAGGAACGGCCGGCGCGTCAGATATCGAATTTAAAAGTCTGTCTTCGGTTTTTATGGCCGGAACTCAACTTCAAAGCGTTTATGAATATGATTTCAAAGATTCGTCTACTATAGATAGAGAGAGCGGCTCGGAGTTTTCGGCCGAAGTCGAAGTTAAGCCGACAGAAGAAATAACAAATTGGAACATAGGCAAAGCCCAGTGGCTGGGCGGAATTCTTTTTGCCATTGCCGCTTTTGTGTTTTTCGCCGGCGCCATTCTTTTTATCATCCGGCAGGTTTCGCTTTTGATTTTAATGGTTTTATCGCCCTTGGCCTTTGTTTTCGGGATTTTCCCGGGAACGAAAAAACACGGCCAACAATGGTGGAACGCGCTTTTCAGCCAGGCTTTTTTCGCTCCGGCTTATCTTTTTATGTTTTATCTTACGGCCAAAATCGCCCAAGACAGCAGTTTTCTGGCTTTAATCGGGGTGGGGACAAAAGACGGACAAAAAGCCGCGTCTTTGGGAGAATATCTTGCCGGACACGCGGCTACGAAAGCCGTGCCGGAAGGAGGGTATCTTCTTAATTTTCTGATAATGGCCGCCTTGATGATAGGGGCTTTGTGGGTAGCCAAACAAATGGGCGCCATTGGCGCGGATATGACCTGGAAATGGGGCGGCGGCATTAAGAAAAAATTATCAGGATACGCCGGCGGAACCGCCGTCGGCCTTGGCCGACTGGCTACCAAACACACTATCGGCCGAGCCGGAGAAGAAATTGCCGAGTCGCGATGGATGAAAGAACGGGCGGCCAGACATCCCATAATCGGCGGATATTTTGCCAGAGTGGCTAAAAAAATAGGCAAAACCGGCCAACTGGATAAATTAAGAGACGAACAAATCGCCATGGGAATGACTTTATCGCCGCAACAGCGAGCTCAATATATGCTCGGGTTGCCAAAAGCGGTTAAAGAAGGAATGTTTGGAAAAATGTCCGACAGAGAAATCGCTGAAATGGAGATGAAGGCTTCCGAAGAGAACAGACCCAAAATTGACGCCTTAATCGCATCAATGCCGGAAACGAAAAAAGAAAAAGTCTACGAAGCTATGGGTAAAAGAGCTCTTGAAGGCGATAATGCATATACTCTTGAAATATATAATAAAGCAAGAAAGGCAGAAAATAAGACAGTGATAGAATATATCATTAAAAATATGAATGCCGCTCAAATGCCGAGTTTTGTAAACCAAATAAAGGAAAAGGATAGGGCGGAGTTTGTTAAAACAACTGAAGACATTGGCAAGAAGCTGGAACTTAGAATTTTCAAAGCCGACCCGAGATTTGTTGAATACGGCAAGGAACAAGCGAAAAAAATAAACGACGCAATGGCTATAGGGGGTCAAGGAGCCGCCGACGCAGAAAGAGTTAAGTTAATGACGGAAGAGATAAAGCAAAATAGAATTGATATTGAAAATATTGATAAAAGTATGGCGGATATATCAAAAAAGGAAAATGATTTATTTATGCAAGCCCTTGTTAAAGGACTTCAGCCCGGATTAATTCAAAAACTAATCGACCGAGGCGCCCCGTTCTCTGAAAAATATGGAGAATATCTCCAAAAAATTATTGATAAAAAACATATGGGTAGCAAAGAAATCGCTGACGCAGTGGAAGCATTAAAAGATGCTGGAAACTTAAGCGCCGCTCGCTGGTTGGAAAGTCCCCTCTCCACAGCAGAAATGTTCGGATTAAAACGTTCACCTTCGTCTGTCGCGTCCGGCGCCGCAGGAACGACAACAGCTCCTCCGACTGGAGGTGGGCAACCGACAACTCCAACTTCAACTCCACCTTCGTCGCCACTGCCATCAAGCGGATCAACAACAACTCCGCAGGCTACAACCCCGCCGCCAGGCACAAGCAGAAGCGGAGGTCCGCCCGGCTACCAGGTACCACCATAGGCCTTATCGTACTTTGAATCTTATATTGACACGGGAAGAGAAATATGCTATCTTCCAACAAGAAAAAGAATCTTTGAAAACAGAAAACAAAACCTGCCAAAAGCGCTGAGGAGATACGGTTGTGAAAAAAATTGTAAAACGGCTGTCCCGATTATATGTCGACTGGACGGCAAGAAGGAAACGGAAAAAAGAAATTAAAGAGATCATAAAACTGGCTGACTTTTTTGCCGAAAAAGAAAGAGGTGAGACAATGGATAAAAGAATTCTTGAAACTACTCTGGCTTGGATTTTTGTTTTAAGCATTAATGCCGGAATCACAATTTTTGTATATTTTGTGACGGCAGCCCGTGTCTCTTGGTACTTAACTTTTTCAATTGCTTTTAGTTCAATTGCTTTTGGCCTCTACTTGCTCGTGGTCTTGATAAAATTCCTTTTAGGACCGGACGAGTTGGGAGGTACAACCATTTTTGGCAAACCCCACAGAACAATCAGTTCCGGCTTGAACTTCGGACTTTGGCCGTTTGAACAACCGGTAAAACTTCCCAAAGGAAGATTAGAACTGAATTTCCCAGCAGGCGAAATTAACACCAAGGTCGGTATTTTCGAGCTGGAGTACACGGATTCGCAAGGAACAAAAGTCAAAGACGTAATAAAACTAGAGTCGGAAAAAATTGAGGTTGACAGCGGCGCCTATACTTCATTTAGCCCGAAAAAAGAAGACATTCTCCAGGCGATTCAGTTTCTGCCGCCGGATGTGCTGAAAGCCAAAGAAAAGGGTCCGGCTTTGGAAAAATTCTTAGGGCAGCTGGTAATATCAACAACAAGAACGACAGCGGCTGACAGAACCTGGGTGGATGATAACAACAAAAGAGACGAGTTGGCAGAAACAATCCAAACAAGATTAATAAAACCAGGAGGCACATTTGACTTAGCCGGACTGGCAGACAATTTAGAAATAGTCATAACAAATGTCAAGTTGCCTCCGGAGCTCCAAAAAACCTTGATGGAACTTGAAACTGAACGCTACAAAGCCAGCCAAACAATAATCAAAGCCGAGGGAGAAAAAAAGGCGACGATAACCGCAGCCGAAGCAACGCAAGCTGAAACAATTTTGAAAGCCGACGGCGATCTTCACCGGAAAAAACAAGAGGCCGAGGCGCTCAAAATCAATCTGCAAAAGCAATTAGAAGCTTTTGCGGTTGACGCTAAAGATTTTATGGATTATCTCGTGTCTTTTGAAGCCGCCAAGGGCTATGGCGAGGGAGATAAAACCGTGCCAATTCTCTTGGGCGGAGCCACGAATCTCTTTGACCTGGCTAAGAATATAGCGGCCACAGTCAGAGGCGTCTCTCCGTCAGACATCAAACCGGAAGATATTAAAGCATTTCTGTCTTCCGAAGAAGGCAAAAAACTTATTGCCGAAGAGATAGCAAAATCCTTAGGCAATAATAAAGGGAATGAAGTTTTGGATTACTTGCTCTAAACTTCTCCCCTTGCCCTTTACCCCGCACCCTATGTGGTGCGGGGTTTTTCATTTTTCCACTATTTAATTGCTGGTTTTCTAGAAAAAGGATAAAATATAACTATGGCAACTCAACACAAAAGAAAATAATTTTATTAATTATGGCTTATACTCAAGAAGAATTAAGAGAAAGATATTTAAAACTTCCCAAGCAATTGCAGGACGCGCTTTTTAGCGTGGATTCGGCCGAGGCTATTCGGCAAATAGGGGAGAAACATAAATTAATGATTGATAAAATCGGACTGCTGGCCGACGAGACCGGTTATGTGATGCTGGGGCTGACCCATCCCAAAGATTTTATTTCCCGGATTGTTGAAAGGTTGGGGGTTGACCAAAAAACCAGCCGAGAACTGGCCGAGGAAATAAACGAAAAAATCTTCAGTCCGGTCAGAGAGCATTTAAAAAAACTCCACGGCCTTGGCGAGGAAATTGAAAAGCCGGAGATTGAAAAGCCGAAATCTGAAAACCTTACCGAAGACCTTACTAAAGAAAAAGAAGAAACGCTCAAAGCCATTGAGAACGAAGTTCCGCCCATTCTTCAGGGCGTTGCAAAACCCGAGCCGCCTATGCCAATCCCGCCGCCTCTTCCTTCTCCGCCTTTGCCCGCAACTCCGCCCACTTCGGCTTTTGAAGTTAAAACTCAAGAAAATATTTTAAGAACGCCGGCTGTTACAAGTCAAATTAAACCCACCCCTTCCCATAAATATCCGGTCGCGGACCCTTATCGCGAACCAACAGAATAATGAGATTCAACGTGCCACAATTTATTGAAGTGGAAGACAAGATATTCGGCCCCTTAACGCTCAAGCAATTCATTTATTTGGCCGGAACCGGGGCTTTTGTTTTTGTGTTTTACTCCCTCCTGCCTTTGTGGCTGACGATTATTTTAGGATTGCCCATCGCCGTTTTCGGCCTGGCTCTGGCTTTTATAAAAATAAACAACCAGCCGCTCATTAAAATTCTGCAAAACGCCTTAAAATACAATTCCTCGGCTAAACTCTATCTTTGGAAAAAAAGAGAAGCTCCGGACAAACCTCAAAAAGAGGTTTTTAAAACTCCGTCCGCCCCAATCGCCCCCAAACTAACCCGAAGACGGCTGAAAGATTTAGCCTGGAGCTTGGACATTAAAGAAAAAATTAAATAGTGTTCGCGAATAATGCGAATTCTAAGCGAATATGACGAATAATACGGAGATTATTTATAAAGACTTAAGTTATAAAATTATGGGGATGGCATTTAAAATTTTTAATGAACTTAACTATGGAATGAAAGAAAAATATTATCAACGAGCATTTATTACTGAGTTAGAAACTAATAATATAAAATACGAAAAGGAAAAATTTATTACCTTATCTTATAAAAATCAAATAATAGGGAAATATTTCATTGACCTATTAATTGACGACAAAATCATAATAGAATTAAAAACCAGACCTGCTTTAGGCTACATACACATTAAACAAGTTATGGAATATTTAAACAAACTAAACAAAAAGTTGGCGATTATTATTTATTTCACTAAAGACGGGGTAAAATATAGACGAGTTGTCAATCCAAACATTTAATGATTCGCTATATTCGCGACAAATTCGCTATATTCGCGAAAAAGTATGACTAATCAAAAACAAGCCAAAGCGGCCCAGGACTTTGTCCCGATAAAAGAAATAAGGGACGGCGCGGTGATTTTAAAAAACAACGAATTGCGCCTGGTTCTTATGGCTTCCTCTTTAAATTTCGCCCTGAAATCCCAAGACGAACAAAACGCCATCATTGCCGCCTATCAAAATTTCATAAATTCCCTGGATTTTCCCATTCAGATTTTCATTGAATCCCGGCGCATAGACATTAATCCCTATTTAATGCTGCTTGACGAGCGGGAAAAAAACCAAACCAACGAACTGCTCCAACTGCAAACCAAAGAATACATTGAATTCGTCAAAAATCTCGTCGCCACCACCAATATCGTTTCTAAAACATTTTATATTGTTATTCCTTACGCCCCTTCTTTTAAAATTGCGACCAGAGAAGGCGTTTCGGGAATTTTTAAAGGATTTTTCAAAACCGGCGACAAAGAAAAAACAACGGAAGAAACCGGCCTGGAAAAATTCGCCGAAAACAAACTCCAGCTTCAGCAGCGGGCCGATACGGTAATCCAGGGCCTGGCCGGAATCGGCGTCCGGCTCGCTCCTTTAAACACCGAGGAATTGATTGAGCTTTATTACGGACTTTTTAATCCCGGGGAATTGGAAAAAAGCGCCCCGCAGACCCTAATGGCTAATACCTAAACCCTGGTGGCTAAAAATATGGCGATTCTGGATTTTTTTAAAAAAGAAAAAGACCAAACAAAAAAAACAGAAGAAGTTCTGCCTGTTTTCCCGGAACAAATTTACCAAACCGGCGCTTTGGAACTGAAAGACATTATCGCGCCCTCGGCTTTGGAAGTGTCTTCCAATTACATCCGGCTGGGCGAAAAAATCGGCCGCACTTTTTTTGTCATCTCCTACCCGCGCTACCTTTCCGTGGGCTGGTTTTCGCCCATTATCAATCTGGATAAAGTTTTTGACATTTCCATTTTCATCCATCCCATCAACACCGCCGACATTCTGCGCCAGCTCCAAAAAAAAGTGGCCGAGGTTCAATCTCAAATCCACATCCGGGAAGAAAAAGGAATGGTCAGAGACCCGGTGCTGGATACGGCCCACCAAGACCTGGAATCTTTAAGAGACCAGCTTCAACAAGCCCAGGAAAGATTGTTTAATTTGGGGCTTTACTTCACCATCTACGCCGAGTCTCCGGAAGAACTGGACAAACTGGAAGCCGAGATAAGAGCGATTCTGGAAGCCAATATGGTCTACGTCAAGCCGGCTCTTTTCCAGCAGACCGAAGGATTGGAAACGGTTTTCCCTTTTGCCACCGACAAACTTTTAGTGCACAGCAAACTCAACACCTCGCCCCTTTCCAGCATTTTTCCTTTCACTTCTTTTGACCTCACTTCGGACAAAGGAATTCTTTACGGCATCAACCGGCACAATTCCAGTTTGATTCTTTTTGACCGCTTTTCTCTGGAAAATTACAACTCGGTTGTTTTCGCCAAAGCCGGCTCGGGTAAAAGCTACGCCTTGAAGCTGGAAATATTAAGGTCTTTGATGTTTGACATTGACGTTATCGTCATAGACCCGGAACGGGAATACGAATATCTGGCCGAATCGGTGGACGGCCGGTATTTCAATATTTCCCTTACCTCCCAGCATCACATTAATCCCTTTGACCTGCCCGTTCCGGCAGAAGACGAATCTCCGGCCGATGTTTTAAGGTCAAATATTATCAGTCTGGTGGGGCTTTTTCGCATAATGCTGGGCGGACTTACCCCGGAAGAAGATTCGGTTTTAGACAAAGCCATTACCGAAACC
>Ga0076022_112_pt1 | contig 28021 bp, 35 predicted proteins | sample RifGroB1_FD_68099 | JGI IMG/M metagenome (GOLD analysis project Ga0076022, IMG submission 68099) | Parcubacteria bacterium GW2011_GWB1_41_6 | reverse complement strand
CTTCGGGGAAGTGCTTCTTGGCCAGCGCGTCGACCGACGGAATGGCGAACCATCCCTCGGCGCCCTCGGGGAGTGCAGGCAAGTTCTTGGCGAACTCGAGAGCCTGACTCGGATCGAGATCGAAAATCTTGGCAAGTGCCTTGATCTGATCCGCGATCGGCTTCGGCCCCTTGTACTCCTTCGGGTACGTATCGCTGAAACGAACTTCCTCGTTGGCAAACTGGTTGGACACCGAGAGATCCTTGATGCCGGCGATGATATGAGCTTGGAATTTGGCGCCGTTCTCAATGAGCTTCTGGCTGCCGTCCTTGTCGAGGAGACCCTCGGCAATTGCGCGATCCACGGCATCTTCCGCGAACCGCTTGACCTGCTTCTTTTGTCCGTCTGTGACGGTGGTGATCAATGTTCGTGACATCGTCATCCTCCTTCTTTCTTTGGATTTGTCAGAGTCGCTCTGACTAACAGCTTCCTCTATATGAGATAGCGCAATAGGCATAAAAAGCCCTTACGCCCAATGCGCTACCTCATAAATAAGCCTAATTTCAAGGAACTATTACGATGTTTAAGTATAGTAAATGTATGCCATTATGTCAAGTATTTGGGGGTTGTCCCTTCTAAAAAAGATTGGTTCGAACTTCCGTTTGAGCGGGCAGAAATTGTTTTTGGATTTCAAAAATCCCTTCAAAATCCTTGCCGAAGCCGAGCCCCGCCTCTGGCGGGGCGAGGCAATCCCGCTTAGCGGGACCCAAAATCCGAATTCTGAAAATTGGCGGAGGCGGGAGGATTCGAACCTCCGATGCCTTGCGGCATACTCGCTTTCCAAGCGAGCGCACTAAACCACTATGCGACGCCTCCATTATTTATTAATTTTTTAAACTCGTTTCCTCCTTTATACGATTTTATTTTTCGTTCTCTTTTTATCGCCTCTGACTTTGATAATACTTCTTCAAAATAAACTAATTTCAATGGCCTGCGATTTTTAGTCGAAGTATTCAAACCATTATTATGAAATATAAGACGTTGTTCTAAATTACTAGTATATCCAATATAATATCTTTTATCTTTCATGCTTTGCAGTATATAAACAAAAAATATCATATGCTTTCCAACCCCGCCATGGCGGGGACTAAACCACTATGCGACGCCTCCATTATTTTATTTATATTGACATATCTCTTAAAGCTTTAACGCGCTCCTCTATGGGCGGGTGGGTCATAAATAATTTTGCGATATTTTTTGTTGAGAAAGGATTGGCGATATAAAGATGAGCCATAGCCTTATTGGCATATTTCATCGGCTTTGAGTATTTTTCAATTTTCTCCAAAGCCCGAGCCAAGCCCTCGGGATAGCGGGTTAAAAGCGCGCCTGACGCGTCAGCCAGAAATTCCCGTTTTCGGGAAATGGCCAAACGAATCAAAGTGGCAATCAAAGGAGAAAGCAAAGCTAAAATCAAACCAATCAGCATCAAAACCGCGCCGGCCTGCCCTCCTCTGTCTCGGTTCCCGGAGCCGACGCCCCGCCAAAACATTGACCTTAAAAAAATATCCGATAAAAGCGCGACAAAGCCAACTAAAACCACAACCATAGTGGACAAAAGCATATCTCTGTTTCCGATATGGGAAAGTTCGTGAGCCAAAACTCCTTCCAGTTCCGAGCGGTCAAGCACACCCAAAAGTCCGGAGCTTACCGCCACCACGGCATGTTGGGGATTGCGGCCGGTGGCAAAAGCGTTGGGCGAAGAATCTTCAATCAGATATATTTTTGGCGTAGGCAGACCGGCCGTAATGCAGAGATTTTCAACAACATTATAAAGCTCTCGGGCGTTTTCTCTGGTAACCGGTTTGGCTTTTGAAAGACCTATGACGATTTTATCCGAATACCAGTAGCTTAAAAAACTCATCAGAATGCTGAAACCGACGGCAAAAAACAAAATCCCTGGATTTCCGTAAATTCGGCTGAAAATCCAACCCAGACCGATGACCACGATTAAAAATATGGTAAAAAGCAGCCAAGTTTTTCGGATGTTTGATTCTTTGTTGGTGTAGAGGGTCATAATGTTCTAAACGTTCTATCAGAACAATTTATCTTTTTTAATAGACTTTATCGTGGTGGTCAAAATCTAAGAATCTTATTTCTTTTTGCTCTTCTACTATTTCATAAATTAATACAAAAGGCCCGATTTGTACGCGCCGACGATTTTTAAGTATGTTTCTTAAAGGTTTTCCTAAAAATGGACTATCTATAATTTCAGATACTTTCTTTTGAATTCTAGAATATAATAATTTATCTTTCTTTTTCACCCTCCTTAGTTTGTGGCTTATTGTATCAGTGTAAGAAAATCTGTATGAGTTCTTACCGTTGCCACTCATATTACAGATTTTTTAAATATCTTTTTGCTTCTTTAGCATCCAAAAATCTAATCCCCTTCCCTTTATCAAGATCAGCGCTTATACGATCAAGTTTTCTGGCGTATTCCGGCCTAATCTCGTCTTGAATTTCCTCTTTAAGTATTTTCTGAAGTAAATCAACTTTTTTCCTAAGCTTCTCTTGATTTTCTACGATTTTTAGATATTCGTTTTTAGGAATGGTGAAAGTAGTCATGTTGTTTTGATAAAATAATTATTTTGAGAAATCAACTTGTATCGGTTCTTTTTCTTCCGGCTCAACTACTTCAAAAAACTTCATTTGGGAAAAGCCGAAAGATTTGGCCACCAGCCGGGCCGGAAAACTTTCAATTTTGGTGTTTAAGTCGCGGATATTAGAATTGTAAAATCTTCGACTGGCCTGAATTTTATTTTCCGTGTCAGCCAATTCTCTTTGCAGCTCCAAAAAATTAGTATTGGCTTTTAAGTCCGGATAATTCTCGGCCACGGCAAAAAGTGTTTTTAAGGTGCCGGAAAGAAAATTCTCGGCTTCGTTTTTTTCCAAAGGAGTGCCGGGATTTTGCATGGCTTTGACGCGAGCTTCGGTTACGCCTTCCAAAACCCCGCGCTCGTGCGCCATATAAACCTTGACTGTCTCCATTAGATTGGGAATTAAATCGTATCTTCGTTTTAACTGAACATCAATATCCGAAAGCGCTTCTTTGGCCCGGTTGCGCAAAGTAACAAGGCGATTAAAAACTCCTATCAGCCAAAAAACCGCCACTAGAGCAATGCCAAGTATAATCCAAAGTGTTGTATTCATAAAATACTTATAATTAGTTAATAATATGTATTTATAGGACTGCCCTATGTATTTTAATACTCGCCCATCGGCGGAACTGGAGGATGAGATTCTTTTTTCTCCGGGATGTCGGCCACCACCGCCCCGGTGGTAAGCAACATAGCCGAAGCCGACGCCGCGTTTTGCAGAGCCGAGCGGGTCACTTTGGTCGGGTCAATTATTCCGGCTTGAACCAAATCTTCATATTTTCCTGAAGCGGCGTTGTAGCCGATATTGCCTTTTCGTTTTTTAACCTCCTCAATCACCACTTCTCCCGAAACTCCGGCATTCTCGGCAATCTGCCAAAGGGGCTTTTCAATTGATTTTCGCAGAATTTTCATTCCGGTCCATTCGTCAAGATTATTATTTTTCGTCTTTTCCATTTTTTCAATTTCTTTGTCCAAGACCTCGGCCGCCCGAATTAAAGCCACTCCGCCTCCGGGCACCACTCCTTCCTCAACCGCCGCCTTGGTGGCGGAAATGGCGTCTTCAATCCGGTGCTGTTTTTCTTTATCAAAAGACGAATCGGTTTCCTGAAGTTGAAGTTTTATTTGACTGATTCTTTTTTCAATTTCGGATTTTTTGCCCTTGCCTCCAACAATGGTGGTGTTATCTTTGCTGGCGATAATTTTTTTGGCTTGTCCCAGCATATTGATATCGGCGTTTTCCAGTTTCATTCCTAATTCTTCGGAAACAACTTGGCCGCCCGTAACAATGGCGATATCCTGAAGTATTTCTTTTCTTCGGTCGCCATAGCCGGGCGCTTTCACGGCTAAAGTGTGAAAAGTGCCCCGGATTTTATTTACCACCAAAGTGGCCAGAGCGTCGCCTTCCAAATCTTCGGCAATAATAATCAATTCTTTCTTTCCGGATTTGGCCATTTTTTCCACCAAGGGAAGAATGTCGTTTATGGAAGAAATTTTTTTGTCGGTGATTAAAATATAAGAGTCTTCGTAAACCGCCTCCATTCTTTCCGGATTGGTTATCATATAAGGAGAAATGTAGCCGCGGTCAAATTGCAATCCTTCCACCAATTCGTAAGCAATTCCGAAGGTCTGGGATTCTTCCACCGTCACCACTCCGTCTTTACCGACTTTTTGGATTACTTCGGCGATTTTTCCGCCGATTTCCGCGTCTTTGGCGGAAATTGTCGCCACCTGGCTGATTTCTTCTTTTTTGTTGGCGGAAATGGGAAGGGAGATTTTTTTAAGCTCGGCCACAACAATGGCCGTGGCTTTTTCAATCCCCTTTTTAATTCCCAAAGGATTGGCGCCGGCGGCGATGTTTTTTACCCCTTCGTTGATAATGGTTTGAGCCAGTAAAGTGGCGGTGGTGGTGCCGTCCCCAGCCACGTCATTGGTTTTGGTGGCCACTTCTTTGACAACTTCCGCTCCGATGTTTTCCACCTTGTTTTCCAGTTCAATCTCTTTGGCAATGGTTACTCCGTCATTGGTAATAATGGGAGAACCGAATCCTTTTTCTAAAACCACGTTCCGGCCTTTCGGGCCCAAGGTGATTTTAACCGCGTCAGCCAGAGTATTAACCCCTTTTTGAAGGGCCTGCCTGGCTTTTTCATCAAAAATTATTTGCTTGGCCATATTAATCAATTACTGCGAGGATATTATCCTCCTTAATAATATAGTATTCTTTGCCGCCGACCTTTATTTCATCTGGGCCGTATTTGGAAAAAAGCACAATCTGACCCTTTTTAACGGAAAGCGGAATGATTTTTGCCTGGTCTGTCATTCTGCCTTGTCCTACTGCAATCACCCGGCCTCTTTCGGATTTTTCTTTTTCCACCGTATCGGGAATAACAATGCCAAGTTTTGTTTTGGTTTGTCTTTCTTCATCAGAAAGCGGCTCAACCAAAACTCTGTCGCCTAGGGGCTTAATTTTTGGAACCACCATATTTGAAAAATTAAATAATTAAAATTAAAACCGACCAGTTTAGAGCGTAAAATCTACGCTCTTTATTTTAATCGCTAAAAATCCGCCTGTCAAGGCGTATTGCTATAGACTTTACATTTTGAGATTTTTTTTGTTTAATCAAAAAATGGATATACTAGCTTTGGAATTAAGAAAACTGGGGCTTAGCCAAAAGGAAATCGCGGTTTATTTGGCCGGTTTGGAATTGGGTTATAATTCGGCTCAAAACATCGCCAAAAAAGCCGGCCTTTCCCGGACCACCGCTTATCAAATAATCAAAGATTTGGAGAAAAAAGGCCTAATGGCCGAGTCCAAAGAAAAAGGCCAGATCTCGCCCCGCTTAGCGGGGCGGGGAAAAACCTATTACAACGCCGAATCGCCGGACAAACTTTTGGGAATTCTGCGCCTGGAAAAAAGAGCCTTGGAAGAAAAAGAAAGAGAATTTGTCAGAATTATCTCGGCCTTGAAATCAAAATATTATCTGAACAAGAAAAGCGAAATCAGAACTTATGAGGGCCAAGCCGGGCTTAAATTTTTAACCGATGATTTTTCTCAAACCCAGGCCAAGGAAATTTTAATCATTGGCGATTCGCCGGTGTTTTTAAAACTTTTTAAATCCAGGTGCCGAGAAATTAAAAAAAGACTGAGGCAGACGGAAATAAAAGAAATTGCTCCGCCAGCTGACGGACAAAAATTTTCCAAAAAAATTCCCGGTCTTCTGATTTTATACGACAAAATCATTTATTTTCCTTCGGCTAAAAAACCTCTGGCTCTACTGATTGAAAATCAACCCCTGCTGGAGCTTTTCAAACTAATGTTCAACCTAGGAGGTTGAACAACTATTTACTTTTTTATTTCAAAATGGTATCTTTACAGAAACTTTCTTTTAAAACTTATTGACAAAAAACCGAAAAAACTTTAAAGAAAGGGGGAGTTATGCTTTCGTGGACGTGGATGCAAAAAATAGAGGCAGAAATCGCAAGTTTAAAGCCGGAGGATTATATCGAACCAAGCAAAGAAATAGACGAAATGACAGAAACGCCAGTGGCGGTAGTGACCAGCCACGAACTCCGGGCGCTTTTTACGTTAGTCGAACAACGGAGACAACGGTGTATAAAAATGGCTGAGGATTTAAACAACACTCCTCTCACTCGGCAACAGTATGAAATAAAAAGCCAAGAATCAGCAATCAACAGTGTCTTTTTAATAAGAGAGGCAAAAGTAATAATGGAATTATTTTGGCTGTCGCTGGAAAATGATCATCCGGAAACTCAAAAAAATAATTACGGCATAAGAAAAGGATGGCAATTAGTGATCACGCAAAACCAACAAAACATCGATCAAAACATCGGTTCTCTCTTAGAACATCTTCTAAGAGCTCCGAGTAGAGAAAGTCCTGCGGAATTTATCCCCGGAATTCCAACTAAACCTCTTTCCAAGGGAGACAAACCAATAAATCAACCCCCTGGACAATATCTGTAGTTTCTTTCGGCCTAAAAGGCGCCTCATCAGAGGCGCCTTTGAAGTTGAATAAATAGTTGAACAAATAAAAAAAGCGCGTGGGTGTTGATGATTCCTTTCACAGAATCTCCCACGCGCTCAATAAAGCCGTCGGCAAGTTACCGCTCTGGTTGAGGTAGGATGAAAATATTAAGGGAAAGGCACAATTGTTTAGCGCCTTCTCCCTCGCCTATACTCTTGATTTTCCCCCAGGCTAAAACCTGTTTGCCTGAAAGAAGGTCAAGGTTGTCACGGTTGATTTTTCTATTAACAATCGACACCACGGTATCAGGGCCGATCCGGCAACTAAAATGCCCCGCTTTGCCGCCTTGAGGAAGAGGATTCATTACTGCAAAATCACCCCCTACTGCAACTTCAAAATCTTCCCTGCCTCTAAGGAAAAACTCTCCCTTATCTCCGTCCTCAAAGACTCTTATTTTTTCCGCGGCTGAAGCCACGGAAACGGAAAGAAATAAAACCACCAGCGCCAATAACATCACTTTCTTCATCTTCTTTCTCCTTTCCGAAGAGGTTATTGGGGAACTCCTAACTTTTCAATTCTTTGTAAATTATAGCAAAATCAACTATCTTTGTCAATAGAAGAAAAAGGGCTTAAAATATGGGCTTTGCCAAAAGCGCGGTTTTTTGTTAAAATCAGAATATGAGGCAGTTTTTCAGACTGGACGAGAGATTCTGGAAAATTTTAGCCAATGTCTGGACTCTCTTGGCGATGATTTTTTTTATTATTGATTTTTTAAGTTTCGGGAAATATAATGAATTGGAGAATATTTTACGCTTTTCTGGACGGCGCTTATGATAGGTTTTATTTTGACGATTATGATTGCCGAAAATGATTTTTACCTGCCGTCCGAATTTGTGACAGTTTATATTTCCGTCTTGGGCGTCTTTGCTCTGACTCAACAATCAAAAAACTGGCACAAAAGAGAACGTCAGCGAAAATAATTTTAAAAATAATGTCATCCAATGACATTAAAACTATAATATAATAAGAAGATTTCTTACCGCCCATAGCTCAGCTGGTAGAGCAGCTCCCTTTTTCAGCCAGAGGCTGATCCGCCTCCGGCGGAAAGGAGAAGGTTCAATTTTATGTCGTATGTTTATGTGTTAAAAAGTTTAAAGAATGGCAAACGCTACGTTGGCAGTACCGATTTATTACCCGAAGAAAGATTGAAAAAACATAATTATGGTTCAAACCAATTTACAAAAAGAAATGGACCATTTGAATTAGTACATCAGGAAAGCTATTCTAATAAAACAGAGGCGAGGAAACGTGAAAACTTTTTAAAGTCCGGCGCTGGGAGAAAGTATCTTGATAAAATTTTAGAACAAAAATAATTGTTCCCCTACTCCGCCCATAGCTCAGCTGGTAGAGCAGCTCCCTTTTAAGGAGAAGGTCCAAGGTTCGAATCCTTGTGGGCGGACACTTTAGAAAATGGTATAATGGTGACGGGTCGATAACCATAATTTTTCTAACTTGTATTTTTATGGATAAAAAACATTTCAAGTGTCTGCTCTGGAAGGGCCTATGGAGCGTGGGTGTTTTGTCGCTCATCGTCGCGTGGCTTTCTTTGAAATCAGGCGCGGTTCTCGGTCTTGACGCGCAAACTTGGTTTTGGAACGCTCTAATTTTTGTTGCTCTGTCAATTCCGATCAAGCTCGATTGCCATTCTTGCGATGTGTGCGGTATAGGTCCAAAAGCTTGACGAGATATAATTTTAATGCTATCATAGCAGAAGAATGTGCGCGTGAAAGGTAAAGAGTATTCATCTTTATCATTGAAATCAAACCAAGAAAGAGAGGTGATAAATGTTCGGAATGTTCGGACGATTGATTGAATTTATTCCATTGTCTATAATTAAAATTATAATGGAATGCAAACGCAAACTAACAAAAAAGGAGTCCACCGCTCAAAACGCCTTCATGGCGAAGCTTGACATCAAGCAACGCAAGACCAAAGAACCGGTCATCGTTGCCGTCATCGGCCTCGTTGGTTCCGGCAAGAGTTCGGTGGCGCATGAGCTTGCCAAGTACATCGGTGCGACGGTCATCAAGGGCGATGACATTCGTATTGAGCTTCGCAAACAGAGCGAAAAATACAAGCAAGCGCGGACAATCGCCGAGAACGCGGCCGTTGAAATCGTGAAGCAGGGCGGCAATGTCATTCTCGATTCCGACTTCGTGGACGAGAAGAAGCGTGCGAGCGTTCGCGAGAAGGCGCGCAAGGCAGGCGTTCGCCTCGTCTTCGTTCGCACTCACTGCGACCTCGATGTGATGGTGGGCCGCGTTCTCACTGCAACTTATCACAATCGCGTTGACGATTTTTTCGGTGGCGCGGAATCGAAGTGGCAAGGAAGCGAGCAGTCGAAAGGCGCGGCGGTGAAAGTTCGCGAAATGTGGCGGCGCACGCCTCTCCACTATCGCTGGGTCAATCAAGGCGGCGGCAAGTGGGTTCTTAAAAAGTTCCCGTTCGCCATCTTCGCCGAGATCGACACCACGGATTCCGATTCGTGGAAGCGAGAAGTGAAAAAATGTGCCAAACAACTCCGCACGCGGTAAACTGCAATCAAGGGCGACCAAAGAGGGGATTTTTAAATCCCCTCTTTTTTTAATTCTTCCATTAACTGCCGAGCTTTGCGGGAAAGACGTTTGGGAGTTTTGACCAGAATTTTAGCCAGTAAATCTCCCCGGCCTCGGTCCGTGGGAATGCCCTTGCCTCTGATTTTTAAAATCTCTCCTGAATCAACGCCGGCCGGAATTTTTATTTTTAGTTTGCCGTCCAAAGACTCAATAATTTTCTCGCCGCCCAAAACCGCCTCGGATAAAGGAATATTCAAATCCATTGTCAAATCATTGCCCTCCCGCCGAAACAAAACGTGCGAGGCGATATGGATTTTGACGTACAAATCGCCGGCCGTGCCGCCGCTGGCGGCCTCTCCCTTTCCCTGAAGGCGAATCATTTCTCCAATCTGGATGCCAGCCGGAACATTGACAACAATTTCTTCGCTGGCCATCACCACTCCTTGGCCGCGGCAAGCCGAACATTCTTTTTTGGGAATCTGCCCCCGTCCGCGGCAGCGATCGCATTCTTTCAAAGAAGTGAATGTGCCGAAAAAAGATTTCCGCGATTCTCTGACCGTTCCCGAACCCTGGCAAAACGAACAAGTTTCAAAGCCGCCGGCCCGTTCGCCTCCGCTGCCGCCGCACTCTTTGCAATAAACCGCTTTTTTCAAAAGCACGCGGCGCTCGGCGCCGAAAACCGATTCTTCAAAAGAAAGTTCCAAATCAATGGAAATGTCCCGTCCCCTTCGCGCCTGCTTATGGGTTCGGCGAGAGCCGAAAAAATTCTCAAAAATATCGCCGATGTTTCCCAAATCGCCGAAATCCCAAGCTTGGCCGGAAAAATCAAAACCGCCCCACTCCTGGCCGCCGGCGCCGCCAGCGCCGGAAAAAACCTGGCCGTATCGGTCGTATTCAGCTCGTTTCTTATCGTCGCTTAAAATATGATAGGCCTCGCTGATTTCCTTAAATTTAACATCGTCCCCTTTGTTTTTATCGGGATGAAATTTATGGGCCAGCCGGCGGTAAGCGCTTTTTATATCATCTTTGGAAGCGTTCCTCGCAATTCCTAAAATTTCGTAATAATTTTTAGGCATCGTTTTTCTTCTTATCTTCGTCTTTTATTTCTTCGTATTCCGCTTCTTTGGCTTTTGGTTCTTCTTTATTATCTCCGGCCGCCGGCTGTTTGTAAAGATATTCCCCGATTGACTGCATATTTTTTGAAAGCTCGTCAGCGCTTTGTTTGATGACGTCGGCATCCGCGCCTTCTTTAGCCTTTTTAAGCTGGCTGATTTTTTCTTCAATATTCTTTTTGATATCGGCTGGGATTTTTTCTCCGGCGTCCTTTAATGATTTTTCCGCGGTATAAATTAGGCCGTCGGCCGAATTTCTGACCTCGGCTAATTCTTTTTTCTTCCGGTCTTCCTCGCTGAATTTCTGGGCATCGTTTTTCATCCGTTCAATCTCTTCTTTGGTTAAACCCGAAGAGCCCTCAATCCGAATTGACTGCTCACGGCCGGTTGATTTGTCTTTGGCTTTAACATTTAAAAGGCCGTTGACGTCAATGTCAAAAGTAACTTCAATCTGGGGCCGGCCTCGGGGAGATGGCGGAATGCCGTCCAACATGAATCGGCCCAGGGTTTTGTTGTCCTGCGCCATTTCCCGTTCGCCCTGCAGGACATGAACTTCAACCGAGGTTTGATTGTCTCCCGCGGTTGAAAAAATCTGGGAACGGGCCGTCGGGATGGTGATATTTTTTTCAATAATTTTAGTGGAAACTCCGCCCAAAGTTTCAATTCCCAATGACAAAGGAATAACGTCCAGAAGCAAAACATCTTTGACGTCGCCCTGCATAATGCCGGCTTGGACCGCGGCGCCGGCCGCCACCACTTCATCCGGGTTGATTGACTTTGACGGCTCTTTGCCGAATAAACTGCGGACCGCTTCCTGTATGGCCGGCATCCGGGTTTGGCCGCCCACCAGAATAATCTCGTCGATCTCCGAGAGCTTTAAGCCGGACGAATCAACCGCCCTTTTGGTAATTTCAATTGAGCGTTGAATCCAGTCCGAAACCAGCTCTTCAAGTTTAGCCCTCTTAAACTTCAACAAAAGATGTTTGGGCCCGGAAGAATCGGAAGTGATGAAAGGAATGTTGATTTCCGTTTCCACGGTGCTGGAAAGCTCGTGCTTGGTTTTCTCGGCCGCTTCTTTAAGCCTCTGCAAAGCCAGAATGTCTTTAGAAACATCAATGCCCGATTCTTTTCTAAACTCGCTGGTAATCCAATCAATAATTCTCCGGTCAAAATCGTCTCCGCCCAAATGGGTGTCGCCGTCAACCGCTTTAACCTCAACCGTGTCTTCAGCCATCTCCAGAACCGAAACGTCAAAAGTTCCGCCGCCGAAATCATAAACAAGAATCTTCTCGTTTTTCTTTTTGTCAAAACCGTAGGCCAAGGCGGCGGCGGTCGGCTCGTTAATGATGCGCCTGACTTTAAAACCGGCAATCTCGCCCGCGTCTTTAGTGGCTTTGCGCTGGCTGTCGTTGAAATAGGCCGGCACGGTAATCACCGCCTCTTCAATTTTCTCGCCCAGTTTCTTTTCCGCGTCGCGCTTTAATTTCTGAAGAATCATAGATGAAATCTCCTNGTACCATCCGCCGGCCGGCGGATTGCCCATTTTGATTTCCACGTCGCCGTTAGCCGCTCCTCTTAATTCGTAAGGAAGAATTTTTTTGTCCTGAACCGTTTCCGGGTCGGAAAATTTTCTGCCGATTAAACGTTTGACCGAAAAAATCGTATTTTGGGGGTTAGTTACGGCTTGCCTCTTGGCCAAGAGCCCGGTCAACCTTTCATTGGTTTTTGAAATTGCCACAATGGAAGGGGTGGTGCGATTCCCTTCTTCATTCTCCAAAATTTTGGGCACGCCGGCTTCCACAATGGCCATGGCGGAATTGGTAGTGCCTAAATCTATGCCTAATATTTTTGCCATAAGTTCTTAATTTTTTATTTTAACACTCCGACTTTGACTTTGGCCGGCCGCAGAATCAAATCATGAAGCTTATAACCCCGGCTGACTTCTTCTATCACCGTCTGATCTTTGTTCTCGTCGCTGACCTCAACGCTTTCAACCGATTCTTGCTCTCGGGGATTAAACGGCTTGCCTAAAGTATCAACAGCCGACACATTATGTTCTTTAAGAATCTTGGCTAATTGGTTGTATATATTTTTAATACCATTTTGCCAATTTTTGTCAATGCGAGACCAAAGCTCCTGATTATCCATCATTGCCTCAAAACTATCCATAAAATCCAGAATCTCTTTTAGTATTCCCGCTTCGGCAAACTTTAAAAAATCTTCTCTTGTCTTTTCCTCTTCTTTTCGAGCATTGATAAAATCGGCTTTGGCCCTTTGCCAGCCAGCCAGATATTCAGTCTTTTCCGATTGGCATTTCTTAAGCTCCTTTTTCAATTTTTGAAATTTCTCGGCTAGGACAGAACCTTCCATTTCCTCAATCTCTTTGAATTCTTCTTCTTCAATTTTAATTTCCTCTTCCTTTTTTTTATTCATATTTTATTTTAAATAACTTCTATTTTTTTCTATAAATCGAATGGTCGCCTATGTTTACCAAAATAATAATATCTCCTTTTAAAATGAAAATTGCTCTAATTTTATAAGTAATTAAGAAAGCCCACTCATCACTACCTTTCAATTTATGAGTTTTTAGCTGAGAATCAAAAGGGTTTCTATGGAAAACACTTTCTTTAACTCTAAATAAATCTTGAATGTTTTTAGGTAATTTCTTAAATGAACGCAGGAATCTAGACGAGTAAAAAATTCTCATCTTGTTTTAAATTTAGCTAAGGCCTCGTCAATTGACTCAGCCTCAATACATTTCCCTCCTTTAAAATCCTTTAGTGTCTGTCTGTTTAAGCTCTTAATATATTCTTTATCGTAAGGATAGGCGGATTCGGCTTTCGTGATTTCTTCCACGATTTTAAGATAAGCATAGGAATATTGTTTCAACCTCTTATATTCATTTTTAGGAATAGTAATTGTGTTCATGTAATCTATTATATAGTTTTTTAAATAATGTCAAGCTAACGTTTTGACCATTGAGGCGCCCGCCTGGCTTTTTTCAAGCCGAATTTACGACGCTCTTTCATTCTCGGATCGCGGGTTAAAAATCCGGCTTTTTTAAGAGGAGATCTTAAATCCGCGTCCAATTTAATCAAAGCCCGAGCTAGGCCGTGGCGCAAAGCTCCGGCTTGGGAAAAAATTCCTCCGCCCCGCGCCTTGACGGTTATTTTGAAATTTTTCTCCGGCTGGGCTTTTTTCAAAGCCGACAAAATAATATCGCGCAGGGCGGCGGTGGAAAAATAATTCTCAAACGGCTGGTCGTTGACAGTAATCTCGGATTTTTTGGAAGGACAAATCCGCACCCGGGCCACGGAAGTTTTTCTTCGGCCCACTCCTTCAAAATAAGTTTCTTTTTTTACCTCTTTTTTTTCTTTGGCCATAAATTTTACCTTTTAACAATAAGATTCTTCATAAGCGCTTTTCTTAATTTATTCTTGGGCAGCATCCCCTGGACGGCTTGGCGAAAAACGAAACCGGGATTTTTCTTAAAAACGTCTTTAAAAGGAATCATTTTCAATCCGCCCGGATAACCGGAATATCTTTTGTACGTTTTTTGTCCAACTTTTTTGCCGGAAAGCCGGACTTTATCAATATTCAAAACCGTTACTTTCTCGCCGGAAACAACGTTCGGCCGAAAAGCGGGATGATTCTTGCCTCTAAGCAATATTGCCACCCGCGAGGCGGCTCGGCCCAAGGTCTGATTTTTTAAATCTATGGTTATCATACGAATTCTATTATTGACATTTTGCTGCCGTCGCTTTTTCTTAAGGGGAGTTTTGAAATGCGGGTGTAGCCGCCGGGCCTTTCTTTGTATCGGGGCCCAATCTCTTCAAAAAGTTTTTTCACGTTGTTGACCGCCAGATACCGGCTGAGGTAACGCCGGCTGGCCAGATCGCCTCTGAGAGACCGGGTGATTATTTTTTCGGCCAGCGGCCGCAGCTCTTTGGCTTTGGCTTCGGTGGTTTTTATTTTTCCGTTTTTAATCAGAGCGCACAAAAGCGAGTTAAGCAAAGCTTTTCTTTGATTGCTGGTCCGGCCGAATTTTCTTCCTTTTTTTTGATGTTTCATACTATTTAGTCCTTATTAGTCCTTAGCCAATAGGGTTTAACCGCTAGGATATTTTACTCTATACTCTATACCCCAATCTCTAGTGGCTATTTAAGCGTTAATCCAAAATTGCCCAAAGCTCTTCTTATCTCTTGAATGGATTTCGCGCCCAGTCCCTCAATTTTCAGCAAATCGTCTTCTTTTTTTCGGGTCAGCCCTCCCGTTGTCCTAATACCCACTCTGGCTAAGGCGTTTAGGGTGCGGTTGGAAAGATTTAAATCTTCAACTCTTATTTTTAAAGGGTCTTCCTCCAGTTCCGTTTCTTTTTTCGCTTTTTCGTCTTCTGAACCGGCTAACTGCTCTTCATCTTCCTCTTTTGTCTTGTCTTTTTCTCCGCCGGTTAAAAGATTTTTAATTGATTGGAACTGGCTGATTAAAATATTAATCCCGGAGCCAAAAGCCTCGGCCGGCGAAATACTGCCGTCGGTCTCAATGGAAATTCTAAGACGGTTGTAATCGGTACTCTCCCCAACCCGCATATCTTCAACCTCGTAATGAATTTTGCGGATGGGAGAGAAAATCGCGTCCAGAGCAATAACGCCGATGTCAACTTTTTCTCTTCTTAAAACTTCCCTTAAGGCATAACCCAATCCCTTTTCAATCGTTAATTCCATATTCAATTCTGTTTTTTTGTCAACCAAAGTGGCTATGACCGCGTCTTTGTTTAAAATCTCCACTTGGCTCGGCGCTTTTAGACTGGCGGAGGTGACGGTTTTCGGCCCCTTTTCTGAAAGAGTCAACGTTTGAGGCTCGTCGCTATGCATTTTAAAACGCAGTATTTTTAAATTCAAGAGAAGGCCGAGAATATCTTCTTTCACTCCCGAGATATTGGAGAATTCGTGGCTCACTCCTTGTATTTTGACGGTGGTAACGGCCGCGCCCGGCAGAGAAGAAAGTATCACGCGCCGAAGACTGTTGCCAAGGGTGTGGCCGTAGCCGGCGTACAAGCCGTCTATCTCAAAAATACCCTTGGTTTCATCCTGGGAAACAACTCGAATTGAAATTGGCAAATCAATGTCATATTTCATAAAAACAAAAAATGTTATCGCGAATAAAATTCAATTATGGCGTTGATGTCCACATCGGGAGGAATTGCGTCCAGGCCCGGGAAACTCGCTACTTGGCCGATTTTTTTGGTTTTATCAAGTTTAAACCAAGCCGGCGGATTATATTTTTTCAAAATCAAATCAAGGTCGGAAAAAACTTTCTTATCAAAACTCTGGGGCCGGACGGCTATTTCATCCCCTTTTTTCAAACGATAGGAAGGAATTGTTATTTTTCTTCCGTTGACAACAATATGACCGTGGCTAACCAGCTGCCGGGCGGAACTGCGCGACTTGGCAAAACCCAGACGAAAAACCGCATTATCCAAACGCAATTCCAAGATTTTGGAAATGAGCACGGCGCTGTCAACTCCTTTTTTCCCGGTGGCTTCTTGGATATAGCGGCTGAATTGTTTTTCCCTTAAACCGTAAAAAAACTTAAGCCGCTGTTTTTCTTTTAACTGCAGGCCGTACTCGGAAAGGACCGAGCGCCGTCTTTTTAAAATTTTTCGGCCGTGGATGCCGGGCGGATAAGATTTTTTCACCAAAGTGCATTTAGGCGAAAAACATTTATCGCTCTTTAAAAAAAGCTTTTGGCCGACACGGCGGCAAACTCGACATTTTGAATCTGCGGCAATCATGTTAAAATTTTTAATTTCTAATTTAAACTCGGCGACGTTTGGGCGGACGCGGTCCATTATGGGGGATTGGCGTGGCGTCTTTGATAAATTTCACTATGAAATCTTTTGAAATAAAAGAACGAAGCGCGGCCTCGCGGCCGGCTCCCACGCCTTTTATTCTGATTCCCAATTCTTTCACTCCTATTTTTCTGGCTTTCTCGGCCAGCACCTCGGCCACCTGGGAGGCGGCATAAGGCGTGCTTTTTTTTGAACCCTTAAAACCCATGGCTCCGGCCGACGACCATAAAACAATATTGCCTTTGGAATCAGCCAAAGAAATGGCGGTGTTGTTATAGGTGGAGTTTATAAAAACAAGACCGCTTTCCAGCCTTCTTTTCGGAAGACGCTCCAAAGACCGGCTTTTCAAATCCCTGGCCGGAGAATCTCCTTTTTTCTTGATAATACGTTTTTTACCCATAAAAAATTTATTTCTTATCCAGCTTTCTTCGGCCGCTGCCCATTGTCACCCGAACATTGCCGCGAATCGTCCGGGTGTTGGTTTTTGTCCGCTGGCCCCTAACCGGCAAACGTCTGGCATGCCTGACCCCGCGGTAGGCCTTGATTTCTTTCAATCGCTTAATGTTGGCCGCTATCTCTCTTTTTAAATTGCCTTCCACCCGGTAGTTTTTGGTGATAAAATCTTGAATCTTTTTTACCTCTTCGGATGAAAGTTCTTTGGTTCTTTTGTTTGGAAGGCCGACCTCGGCTAAAATTTTCTGGCTGGTGGTTCGGCCCACACCGAAAATATAGGTCAGGGCGACCTCCAGCCTTTTTTCATTGGGAATGTCCACTCCGGCGATTCTCATTTTTGCCTTTGTTTATGTTTGGGATTTTTACAAATAACTCTGACTCGACCCTTTCTTCTTAACACTTTGCAAGAAGGACATATTTTTTTAACCGATGCTCTTACTTTCATAATCTATAATCTTTGAATAATTCGTCCTTTGGTTTCATCGTAAGGGCTGACTTCAATTTTGACTTTGTCGCCAACCAGCACCTTGATGAAATACACTCTCATTTTCCCGGAAATATAGCCGAAGATTACTCGGCCGTCGTCTAATTTAACGCGAAAAGTCGCGTTGGGCAGAGATTCTACGATTGTTCCTGTATGGATTATTTTGCCTTTTTCTTTAGCCATTTAAAGTTTTAAAGTAATATTTAATTACTTTAAACTATGATAACAAAATTCAAAGGCGCGGTCAAGCGCTTTAGTCCAGTTTTATCTCAATTTTTATTTTTGACGGCTTGACGGGAAAAATCCTCCACCAAGAAGGCTTAAAAATCACTTCGGCTTTTTTAATAACGGAATAATTCTCAAATACTTTCTCGTAGCCGCCTTGACGAACTGCGGTCAAATCGCGCCTTAAAGAATCCTCGTCAATCTTCCAAAAAAACCGAGTTTTGCCTTTTAAGCCGAATCTTAAGCTCGGCTCTTTTAAATCCTTGCTTATAACATTAAAAGCTAAATCCTCTAAATTAGCAACCCCGAGCTTGGCCGCGTTGTCTTGGCTGAAATAAGCCTTGACCAGCGCCGACTCCAAATCGGAGCGCTTCATTATAGGAGCTTCCAAAACTCCTTTAAGCCTGAATTCAAATTCTTTTGTCTTTTCGTTCGGCTTTGGCAAATTTGTTTCTTTGGAAAAAGTCCAGTCAGCCGCCTCTTCGTAAAGCAGAAAATCTTTGGGCATTTTTTGTCTGGCTGAAGACAAAAGCGAGTTTTTTAATTCCGTTTTGAGCTCGTCTTCGGCTTTTTGCAGATTTTCAGGATTAACGGCCGGCGCCTCGCCCACGAATCCGCCGGTCATCTCGGTTTCCGAGCGGGCGTAAAATTTTTCATATTTGGAAGTTTCCTTAAAACCAGGGATGGTAAAATCGGTCAATCCGATATTATATTGTTCGCCGGCTTGGTCGGCCAGAACATTAACGCTGACCGCTCCGGGAATTACCTTATTTCCTTGGCTAACGCTTCCGGGCACCGTAACCGAATTCGAGATGCGGTAAATTTTTCCGTCTGCAGTTTCAAATCTGGTGGAGGCAACGAGCGTCTGGGACTTGGAACTAAAAACGTTGAAAATCTTTATTTTGCCCGTTGCCTTTTTTTCTATTTTCTCAATTCCAACGGCTTTAATAATTTTGCTTTTGGATTCTTCCAGCCTAAGCATCTCTAAAGAAAAAACCGCCGGATTATTTTCCGCTTTTCCGGAAGCCTTAAGCAAAGCGTCAACTTCAATAAATTGTTCCAGAGGCATAATCCTTACCAAGACGCGAGAGAAAGCGTTAACCAAAAGGAAAAAAGCTAAAATGGCCAAGCCGGCGGCGGCAATCTTGACGTAAGTTTTTAAATTTCTTTTTTGGCCAAGAGATTTTTCCCCCGGTTTTAAGGACGGCTTCTTTTTTTTAGTATCTGAAAGAACGGCCGGAGGAGGCCTTTTTTCTTTTCTGATAATATCGCTCATTATTATTTTTCTGCCGTTTCTTTTTTCATCCATTGTCCAATACTATAAATATATTACATTTTATTTCCTTTATTAACAAACAGAGCGAAAATCGCCGTCAAATTTTTTTGAGGAAGAGACAGGCCCGGCCTAGAAACAAAATGGCTGACCAAAGCCGGCTGGCTGATTGGCTTAATAGCGGAAAATTCGCCCAGTCTGGCGAATTTTCTGGCTCCGGCAAAACTTAAAAGATTGTCAAAAAAGCCGCCGCTTGCCAAAAAAAATATTTTTTGAGGCATAAAAAAAGCTCCGCTCATTCCTTCCAAAACCCGAGCAAACAAAGAAAGCCATTTTTCTTTCGCTTCCTCTAAGATGGCGTCAATTTTCTGTTTTTCCTCCGGTCTTAAATGATTTTCTTCATATTGTCCAAGCAAAGAAACCGCCTCTCCCAAAGGAATGTTAAGGGCTTGGGCCAGCCGGCGGACAAAATAATGGCTGCCCTGGGCAAAAGAGGCCGTTTCTTCCAGATAGCCGTCGCGGCTTAAAACCACTTCCGTTGTTTCTTCGGAAAAATCAATAAACAAAAAATTGTCTTTCAGGCAAAAAAGCGACTTCAATCCTTTAAAACCGACAAAAGACGCGGTCTGAAACGACACCGCCGGCGTTTTTAAAAATTTCTTCGCCAGCCCCTCGACTTCGTTCATAAAATTCTTTTTGGCAAAACTAATATAAAGATAGAGCTCAAAATTTTTTGTTCTTTTGCCAAAAGGATTTTCCATGGCATAGCCGTTTAAAACATATTTCACTTCTTCTTTTTCCACCAGCCGCAAATCCTTGTCTTTAAGAAGTTTCTTTTCGTCCTCTTTCAATTTATTGATTAAAAAAGGCGTCACCTCAAACGGCTCTTGGTCGGAAAAATGAAGAATGCGGGTCTGGCCGGCGTACCAAGGCGAAGCCAAGAGGCAAAAAACTTCGTCCGCGCCTTTGGGCCCGGCTTTTTTTGCCAGGTTTTTAAACGTCGCTTCCAGCGCTTTCTTTATTTCTCTTTCCAGAAAATCGGCCTTGAAGACAAAAGAAGGATTAGTTTCAACAGAAAAAGAACCGAGAATCTTCGGCTTGGGCCGGCCGGTTTCCATCAGCAAACCTTCAACCGAAGCGCTGGATATATTGATAACGGCGACTAAAGACATTTGAAATCATTATAACATTTATTTTTTATCCACAAAAGAAAAAGGACCGGCGGTAAAATCAGCCACCAGTCCTCTAGGAAAAGGCCGGAAGAACCTGAACTCAAATTTTTAAGTTTTTAAGCTCCTCCAGCGTCAGAATCAAATCTTTTAATGTCCATAAGATAGTTAAACCTGATAAAGTTAGATGAAGACGTACCGCCGCGCCTTCATCTTCTTCTTTGCCAAAATAGGCCTCGCGACCTTTTTTGGCTCCCCATAAATTTCTTTTTATCATCTCATTTTTCACCCTTTCATTGATGAAAAAAGTTAAGTAACCGTCGTATATAATCCTGCCTTTAACCCTCTCGTCCAGTTCTTTAAGCTGTTTGATAAATCGCTCTAATCTAACCGAAACCCAACTGTGACGACGGACTCTTCCTCTCTTCACAACAAGCCACCCCGTCTGGAGCCAAATCTCCCCTTCGGCCACCTTGTTTAAAATATCCAGTGTGCGATGGTGGCCTTCTGACGAATACATACTCTTGTTGCTTGCAACATGTGCCATAAAATTAACCATTTTCGTCTTTTCCTCATTCTTCATTTGCTTTTCAAATAACTAACGATAGCATCACTTTTACCCTAAATATATTTTATTATACAAATCAAAATTAGTCAATAACAGCTCTCACGCGCCGGACGCCGGCCGAGACTGATTCTTCTTTGGTAATTTTAAAATGGCCTATTTCACCGGTGTTTTTAACATGAGGACCCCCACAGATTTCCCGACTGAAAAGAGGTCCCGAGCCGGTCGAGGGAACGCCAATAGAATAAACCTTCACTTTTTCTCCGTATTTATGCTCAAAAACGCCCAAAGCGCCCGACTGTTTCGCTTCTTCAAGGGTCATTTCTTTGCAGACAACTGGTAAATCTTCTCTTATTTTTTCGTTAACCAATTCTTCCACTTTCTGAATTTCCTCAACGGTTAGCTTTCTGGGAAAATTAAAATCAAATCTGGCGCGCTCGTCGTTTATATCCGAACCTTTTTGCTCAATCTCTTTTCCCAGCGTCTTTCTCAAGGCCGCCAGCAAAAGATGGGTAGCCGTATGCAATTTCGCAATTTTGTCGGAGCTCCGACCTCCGACAACGGAGGTCGGAGCTCCGACAATTCCTCCGACAATTCCGTGGCCACCGAATTTTTTTTCCGCGCCGGCTCGGGAAATCTCCTGATGTTTTTTCTTCACTAATTCAAATTGCTTCTCATCATATGCTAAACCACGATTAGCAAGCTCTTCTTTAAAAATCTCGGGCGTCAAACCATAACTCTGATAAAGATCGAAAATTGCATCACCAGGAATTTTCGGCATATTCACGATTGGTAATTCACCATTATCTCGAACGCGCCCAAACTTATCTGGCGGGTATTCTAAAATAAGTTTTTCTAATTGCTTCAATCCTTTAGGAAGAACTTTTAGAAATTGTTCTTTCTCCTTTTTAAATTCGCTGACTATCTCGTCTTTATTTTGATCAAATTCTGAATAAAAATTTCTATATTTTTTAATAATCTCATTCAAAACTGATTCAAACACTTCAAGTGGCACGTTTTGTGTATATTCGTAAGCGAGGGCACGTCTCAACAATCTGCGTAAAATATACCCTCTTTCTTTATTTGATGGCCGCACTCCATCCGCGAGCAAAAACACACTAGCGCGCAAATGATCGGCGACAATGCGTTTTCTTGCTTTATGTAAATCTTTGGGCAATAAACTTATAACTTCTGAAAACAAATCCGTTTCAAAAATATTATTTTTGCCCTGCATCACCATGACTAATCTTTCCAATCCCATTCCCGTATCAACTCCCGGATTTGGCAGTTTTTCAAAAGAGCCGTTTGGCAAGCAATAATACTCATTAAAAACAATGTTCCAAACCTCCACGGGAGGTTTGCCCTGAGCTTGTCGAAGGGCAGAATTCACATAAATTTCCGTAGTTGGTCCGCAAGGGCCTTCTTTGCCGGTCGGTCCCCAAAAATTATCCTCGCGGCCGGCTTTTTGAATGTCTTTAATGCCAAGCGATTGCCAAATTTTATAAGATTCTTCGTCTGGCGGGGTTTTTTCATCTCCCGCGAATACCGTAACATATTCGATTTTCAATCCAGTGCTTTCAAAAAATTCTTTGGCGTATTTTATCGCTTCCTCTTTGAAATATCCGCCAAAACTGAAATTGCCAAGCATTTCAAAAAAAGTAAGATGCGATTCGTCTCCCACTTCGTCTATATCGGATGTACGAAAACATTTTTGAATTGAAGCGGTATTTTGGCTGCCAAAATCGGCCAGGGCGTTTTTTTCGTTGGTATAGTAGGGTTTGAACTGCTGCATTCCGGCCGTGGTCAAAAGCACCGACGGGTCGGTCGGGATTAAAGAAGAAGAAGGCACAACTTTATGCCCCCGTTTTTCAAAAAATTCCAGAAATTTTTCGCGAATCTTGCCTGACGGCAGACAGATTTCTTTGGAATTCATAAATTCCATTCTAGCAAAATTTTCAAAAAAATTAAAATCCAATTCTATTTCTATCTTATCACTCCTCCGCCGAGCATTTCTTTTCCTTTATAGAAAACAACGGACTGGCCTTGAGCTACAGCCCATTGAGGTTTTTGGAAAATAACCTTAACTTCTCCTTTATTTTTAGCATAAACTCGGCACTCCTGCAATAGCTGGCGATAGCGAATCCGCACTTTTAATTTTAAGGAGGATTTTAATGAGATGCGACCTCCTCGGGAGGTCGCACCTCCTTCCGGAATCCAATTAATGTTGCCTGCCAAAATTTCCTTTTTATAAAGCCCCGGGTCATTTTTATGGGCTGCAATCAAAACATTATTTTTAAAATCTTTTTGGGCCACATAAAGCGGTTTTTTCAGCCCGCCGATTTCTAAGCCGCGCCTTTGACCGATGGTATAAAAATGAACGCCGTCATGCCTACCAACAACTTCTCCGCGAATGTTCTTAATTACTCCTTCTTTTTTGGGAATGTATTTTCGCAAAAAATCGGCAAAATCCAATTTGCCCACAAAGCAAACTCCCTGGCTTTCCTTTTTTTCGGCCGTGGGCAAACCGGCTTTCTTGGCAATCTGTCTGACCTCGGATTTTAAATAATCGCCTATCGGAAACAAACAATACTTTAATTGTTCTTGGGTTAAAGTCCAGAGAAAATAGGATTGGTCTTTATTTTTATCTTTGGCAACGAGAAGTTTGGAGGTGCAACCTCCACGAGGAGGTCGCACCTCCTTTTTTTTTACATAATGACCAGTGGCAATATAATCTGCGCCTTCTTTAAGCGCTCTCTCAAGAAAAATTCCGAATTTGATTTTTTTGTTGCACATCACATCCGGATTGGGAGTGCGGCCGGCTTGATATTCAGCCAGCATATAATCCGCCACTTGTTTTTTGTATTCTTGGGAAAAATCCCAGACCGCAAAAGGAATATTTAAAACTGCCGCCACTTTGACGGCGTCGTTTTTATCCTCGCGCCAAGGACAGACAAAACCTTCGGGCGTCCAGCCCTTGATAAAAACTCCGACAACATCATATCCCTTTTGCTTTAACAACAAAGCCGCCACCGAAGAATCCACTCCGCCCGACATGGCTACGAATACTTTTTTTCCTACTTTTCTTCCCATTAACTTAAGTTCCCAGATATTTTGCTTTTTTCTCTTTGTGTTCCTTTAAAGTCTGGCTGAAATGGATATTGCCTTCCTGGTCGGAAAGATAATACCAGTATTCCGATTCCTTGGGGAAAACAGCGGCTTTGATTGAGTCAAGCCCGGGGTTGGCTATCGGGCCCAAAGGCAGACCTTTATAACGGTAGGTGTTGTAAGGAGAATCCATCTGCAGATCTTTTTTGGAAAGCGAAAAGGTGTTTTTATCAATGACGTAAACAAACGGCGCGTCCACCTGCAAAAGCATATTATCTTTAAGCCGCTTCCAAAGAACGCCGGCAATCAATTGCCGGTCATTAAAATTGGACGCTTCCTTTTCCAGCAAAGAAGCCATTGTTAAAATTTCAAAAACGCCATATCCGCTTTGGCTGATTTTTTGGCGAAGACCGCTGTCAATTTTTTTGTCAAAATTTCTAAGAATCATCGTCACCACTCCTTCGGGCGTAATATTGGGCGGAAAAAAATAAGTGTCGGGAAAAAGATAGCCCTCCAAGCTCACATAGTTCGGCTTGCCGGAAAGCAAAGGAATGATAGAATAAAAATCTTTGGGCCAAGGCATTTGGCCGTCTGTTTGCCGATAATCAACTCCGGGATATCCGGCCTCCTCCCAAAATTCTTCGGCCTGCCACTGGCCGAGATTTTCAAAAATAAATCCGATGTCCCGAACGGTCGCCCCTTCCGGAATGGTGACTTTGGTTAAAGAAAGTTCGTAATCGCCTTGGGCCAAACGTCTGGCCGCGGTAAAAAGAGAAATCGGCTTTTCAAAAAAATAATCGCCGGCTTTGACGCTTTTTTCTCCAAAAACATATTGGGTGACCAGCCGGAAAAGCCCGGGCTTTTGAATAATTTTTTCTTGCTTAAGCTGACCCGCGATTTCTTTCAAAGAAGCGCCTTCTTCAATATGAATAATAATGCCGTGGTTAAAAGTTTTCGGCAGAGAAAAAATCAGATAAATATAAAACGAGATTAAAAACAAAAAAAAGGCGCAACCTAAGGCCAAAATCCTTATTTTTTTCTCAATATTCATTTGTTCTTTTATTCTACCAAAAATCACTCTTTGATAAAAGGCACAAAAGCGAAACCCGGATATTCTTTCATTTCAAAATCTTTGGGCGATTTTTTAACAAAGAGCCCGATGGAATTTTTAATCGGGGCGACAATTCTGCCCCCTATTTTTAATTGCTTTTTCCAAGCCTCCGGGATTTTTTCAAGCTCGGCCGCGGCAATAATTTTATCAAAGCCGTTAATTTTTTTTGCTGTTTTCGGTAAGCCATCCGAAGCGTCCTGGCAAAAGCATTCAACAATATTTTTTTCTATAAAATTATATTTTGTGATATTACTCCTGCCAAAGTCACATAACTCCGGGACTCGTTCCATCGCATAAACTTTCCCCATGTTTAGAGGTTCAACCTCGTGTTGCTCGCCTCGCTGAAGCTCCGGCGAAGCGGGCGCCTGCGGCAGAGGTTGAACCTCTTTTTTTTCGGCCATCAGCTGACTAACAATATGTGCCAAAAGCGCCGTCTGCCAGCCCGAACCGCTGCCGATGTCCATAATTTTATCTCCGAGTTTCGGCTCCAATAATTCCAGCATAAAAGCCACGGTATAGGGTTGGGAAATTGTTTGGCTCAAGCCAATTGCCAGAGCTTCGTTAAAATAAGCCAAGTTTTTAATTTCTTCCGGCACAAAATCAGCCCGATCAATTTTCAAAAACGCTTCAATAATGGCCGGAGTTTTTAAAACCCCGATATTTTTTAAATTATTGACCAGATTTCTCAGTTTTTCATTAGCCATTTTTTAATTATATGTTTTGGAAATAAATCCGCCAACTGGCAGACGGAAAAAGCGCTCTTGATTTGGAAAATCAAGAGCGCCTTTAATTGTTCATTGTTTTTTCCTCCTTATAATTAGAATTCCGGAAGTTTTTGATGAAGGGAGCAGTATAGAGTTGAATTACTAGTTCTTAATATGGTGCCGCAGTTCGGCTCGGCACAGACTCTTCTTTCAGGATAGGTTTTTTTATTGTTTAATTTTAGTCTTGCTTTCCGACTGCAAAATTTTTCTTTTTCTTCCGCCATCGGCAGACTTCTGATAAAGCTGCTGTTTCCCGTTTTTGCCCCGACGAAATAGATAATCACCCCGCATAAACTTGAAGGACAAGAGAGTTCATTTATACCTTTCATTCTTCTCCTCCTCCTTTCTTTTTTTCGTCCCATATCTGACCTCTCCCTCTCTTCCTATCAGCTAGACAAGCCGTTTTTGGGTTTGTTTTGTATAAAAATTTCAATGTCCTCTTTATTAAAAGATTTAGCATAATCCAATCAAAAAAACAATATTGAACAAAGCTCGCGCGTTTGCTATCATATAAATATGATACGCGCACTTGCCGCCGCTTTGTTCCTATTGTTATTGTTTCTTTTCCTTATGCCCTCGAGCACTCTCGCAGCAGCGCGTTCGCTCTCACTCGGGCTCTCGGGAAACGACGTTGCTACCCTCCAGGATAAACTCATTGCCCAAGGCTATCTCGCCAAAGGTTACAACACAGGCTTTTTTGGCGCGCTCACGCAAGCCGCCGTGAAAAAATTCCAATGCGCCCAAAACATCATCTGTTTGGGTTCGGCCGCACAAGGTTACGGCGTCTACGGGCCAAAAACCCGGGCCGCGCTAACGAGCGCCACCGACTATCCGAAAAATCCCGCCGCGCTTAGCGCGGCGCTGACAGCCGCCGCTACCGGAGCATTTGAGATTTCCGGCTGGATTCCCTATTGGCGCTCGGCGACCGGCACGCGCGACGTTCTCCCTCACCTCTCGCAACTTACGAGCGTGATGCCGTTTGGCTACACAATGAAATCCGACGGCACACTCGTCGATACCGCGCATCTATCGCAAGAACCGTGGACATCTTTTATTGCCGCGGCCAAAGCCGCAAAAGTTCGTGTTATCCCGACGGTTATGTGGGGCAACGGCGATACCATACATCGCATTCTTAGCAATACCTCTGCCCGCATAGCGCTCGAGGACGAGATAGCGAACATAGTGAAACAAAACGGCTTCGACGGCATAGATATTGACTTTGAAGCAAAAAAACACGAGACGATAAATTATTTTTCAACTTTCCTCAAAGGTCTTTACCAGCGCATGGGCAACAAGTGGGTTTATTGCACCATTGAGGCGCGCATGCCGCTTGAAGACCGCTTTAGTCCCGGCGCGACCATTCCCCCGGATGCGACCGATTATGCCAACGATTTCATCGCGATGAATCGGTACTGCGACCGCGTGGAGATTATGGCTTACGACCAGGGCACTATTGATGTGCGCTTAAATAATGCGCGCTCGGCGCCGTACGCGCCGGTCGCCGACCCCGGATGGGTCGAAAATTTGGTCACCCTGGCGGCGCAGACCATTTCGCGCAACAAGCTTATCATCGGCATACCAACATACGGCTACGAATACACGGTGACGCCGCTTCCGAATTCCGGATATCAATACAAGGTTCTCTGGCCGTTCAATCCGGGCTACGCGACCGGCATTGCCGCGCAACTCGGCATTACTCCCGTTCGCACCAGCGCGAATGAAGCCGGATTCACCTATGACGTCAATCTGCTTAAACCGCCTCCCGCGGATGAAGACTCCACATTAACCCAACAAGCGACCATCGCTTCCACGACAATAGCGCAAAACACAGGTTCGCAAATGACCACCGGGCGCTGGCGCGCAAATTAGGCGTGCGCGGCGTCGCAATCTTTAAGTTCGACGGCGGAGAAGACCAGGGAATGTGGAACGTGTTGAAATAAAATAAAGACTGGCTCTGCGTAATCTCGAACGAGCGCTCAATCGTGCGGGTCCAGAGGGACTCGAACCCCCATTAACGGTTTTGGAGACCGTCGTTCTGCCATTGAACTATAGACCCATTCGCCTTTATCCCTTTCCCTTTTTTCTTTTCTCTCTTAACGGCTTTAAACTCTGGCGAGCCGCCAGGCAGTTTTTGCACCAGCCGTAAAATTTTTTAAGGCGGAGGATTTTGGGCGGCCTTAAATTTTTTATGAATCTTAATTTGCCCGTATATTTATCAAACCTTGAAAATTGGGTCATTTTTCGATTTTAACACCAAGGCCGCAGGAAAACAAATGTTTTCCTGCGGCCTTCATTAGTCATTTCTTCGCTTCTTTGTGAAGAATGTGCTTCCGGCACCACCGGCAATATTTCTTAAGCTCTATTTTGCGCTCGGTGGTTTTTTTGTTCTTGCGCGACCAGTAATTTATGCGCTTACATTTGGAACATTGAAGTTTTATCAAATTTTTCTGAGCCATTTTTGTATTTTAACAAATCTTAATTATAAAATCAAATTAACCTCATTCCAAACCGATTGGTGTATTTTCTCCGGCTCTAAAAGATTATTTTCGTCGTCAACGCACTTAATTACGGCAAATCCGGGAAAATTATCCGCCATTTCAAGAAACACCGCTTCGGTATTTTTTAAATGCTCCAAATTTTCTTCGTGCAAATCTCTTTTTTTATTCCCCAAATATCCTCTT